>OMNT01000056.1_pt1 | contig 115261 bp, 100 predicted proteins | sample 1672551 | NCBI WGS metagenome assembly OMNT01 (sample SAMEA3136698, study PRJEB25190) | human gut metagenome | reverse complement strand
CGTCATCGTCGTCATCACCAGTGGTTGGTGGGATGTATGGAGGATTGTCGTCATCGGCTTCCTCCCAGACGAGAACGAATGGAGAGAATCCGCCAGAGTCGACTGTGAACGTGATACCATTTTCATCTGTGTCAATATCGATTTTCTCTGGTGTGATACCATTTACATCGGAAATTTCAAATCCAGAATTTGTACCATCACGATGCAATCCTTCAAAATGATACAGGGTGAATTCTGTATTTTCATTGGTATCCTTTGGATAAGCCCAGGTGATTGTCACAGGATTAGAAGCCTTGACCCAGGCATTCCCATTGTTTTCATCAACGAGATCGAGATACTGCGCCTGGTACTTTCTGTTGGAAGAATCGCCGCCCATCGTAGCATCAACCTTATCGATCAATGCACCAGTGCGTTGGTGGGCATCATCGTTGATGATGCCATCGAAAAGCAGACCAACGCCGGCTGCATCAACAGATACCGTTGTTTCATTAAGCGTATAGGTCGTACCCGCTGGCGCTGTGATCGCGGCAGGTGCATTGTTGACGAGCGCTACGGACTTACCAGTGTCTCCGGTTGTAATACCGTGAACAGGATTGGTTTCTGGCGTATTTTCCGTGTTATCTACAGCGCGAACTGTCAACGTACCTGTTTCCATCTTAATGCCATAAGTTGTTCCGTTGTATGTAGCAACGATATCTTCTGGATTGTTGCTGCCGTAGTACATTTCAATGCCATACTGCTTATAAAGTTCCTGTTCTGTTGTTGGATCAAATTCATCACTCACAACAGCTGTATCGCCATCCGTATACTGAACACGGACCGCATCCTGATTTTCGCCAGTTGGCACTAAGCGATAGAGACCGCGTGCATTAGGCTCATTCGATACTGCACCAACTTTTTCAGCTGTCCAACCTTTATTTCCATTCGCTATATTTGTGAAAACCAATTGGGTTGGATCAAAACCATCAATACCAGACTCGATCAGAAACAGAGGACTTGGCAGGGAATTTACGCTGATTGCTGGGGCAGCGGAATCTTCTCCAACAACGGCTTCGTACCCGTCGTTACCCCCCATATAAATGGTGATGTTCGCTGGCGTGATGGTAATAGATTGCTGTTGAGCGATTTCATAAGAAACAGTTGGGCGAGGGAATTCTTCTGGGGTGCCTTTTTGTTCATTTGAATCTACAGGATAAATCGTTGCACTTTCGTTTGTGAACAAACCAACACCTGTTGCTTCAGTTCCAGTTTCCGTTCCATCATTCTCATTCAGATAGCCATCGCCGTTCTTGTCGTATTCACCATATGTACCTGGTTCAGTCTTTGGATCTGTCCGCTGAACAGTGTAGGTCAATTGAACGGTGGCATCTTTTGTAATATCTTCGTTAGTTTTCCAGACGAAGCATTCACCGACAGATTTCTCATCATAAGTCGTACCCTCTTTATAATAGTACAGCTCAAAACGATTCTGGGTTGTTTCATCCCCAAAGCTCCATGCTAAATCTGCGCCTGGAGCACTATCATCTACCAATGGAGTTGCGGTCAATAATTCTCCATCAACAGTAAGCGTTGGAGGAGTATCTGCTGTATTTACAAAATCAAAATCGTTGCCAATAACATCGACAACTTCACTACCAGCGCCGACGACTTGAATGAGTTCATCTGACAGATTCGCGAAAATTTCTGTCATCTGGTCTGATGTAAACTCCTGCCCATGCTCCGCAGTTTCTCTGATAAGCTGGACACCATGATTTTGCGTCAAATCGTCTAGCATTCCATTTTTAATTGTCTGAATTGCTGGATATTCTGAAGCAAAATCATTATTTATTACTGTAACCTGTATTCCTTGGGCTACTGTTCTTAAAATAGCATCATATGTTAAGCACGTAGATTTTTCAAAAGGTGTAAAATATGCTTCTCCCCAAACAGGTGACTCTCCTTCTACTAACTCTGGGATGTTATCTCCCATATTTTGATAAATGCTCCAGTATGCATCCCAGCTACTGTCTCGAAAAAAGCTATCCATAGTAGTATCTTTTTCATCTTTGTGGCTATATAAATCTGACCACGTATCATATTTTGGAGCTGCAATTGCTAATTGAGCTTGATTATACCCTTGATGTCTAACACCCACTGGAACATTATCAAATACTTGATCATTGATTGTCATTTGACCACGATAAACATAGCCATACATATCACTAAACACAAGCAGGTATTTTTCAGCATCTGCTCTTCCAGAATTTAACATTTCTGTTGCCATATCGATTGGCCATTCAGTATTAGTTGCTCCGATTTTTTGAGTATATCCAGAATTCTCGTAAGCCAATGTTGTACTGACGGCTGTTTTTAAAGCTTGAAATGCATCTGCATCTTTTACAGATACCATTCCCTCATAGTCACTCGTTGCCGCCAACCAGTCGCGAGCAACAGCATCAAATGCAACAATACCCACATTAATATCAAGGTTTTCTGTTTCAGCAAGTTCTGTCAATAACTGTGTGACAGATTCTTCAAAGATACCAGATCCGGCAGAAGTATCATCAATTACAAATACAACATCCATTTTCTGAGAATATTCCTCAGATGGCAAGGATAATGTCACATCTGATTGCCAGTCTCCATTTTCGTTTTGCTCTAAATTTGTCGCAGTTTTAGATTTTGACACATCCAACTGTGGCACGCCTTCGCTGCCGGCTTCCGCAGTCGGCGTCGCAAACATTGCAGCTGGGAACATGGTGACGAGCATGGCTGCTGTGAGAAGCATGGCCAGGATGCGTCTGGACAGCTTATGTTTCTGTCTGTTCATGTTAATTCCTCCTTAGTTTTTTTGAATGATTGCTCTCTATATCAAACAGCCTCGCGCGGGTCGCTGCGGTGGCTGGAATTTGTGGTGGTTATTCGTGTTTGTCGTCTTCGGCGAGATAGCGCTCGTAGCGTGCGCGGCGTTTGCCGTTGGCGTAGCCTGTGCAGAATGGGCAGCCGCTGTTTTGGCTGCCGGTTCTTGAATAGATAACGGCTTGCCAGGAGTGACCGTTTTTGCACTGCCACCAGACTTTGCGCCTGCTGCCGGGGAGGACATGGTCGGGAGTGAGAGGCGCATTTTTAGTTGGGTGCCATTCGGCGGCTACGCTTGGATATTTTGTGGCGAGATCGTTGAAGCCGGGGAGCACCTTGGTATTGGCGCAGTACGGGCAGCCGCCGCCTCTTTGGGTGCGGCTGGCGATGGTGGCCTGATACTCGTGGCCTTTGTCGCAGATCCACCAGACTTTTTTGTTGCTGGCGGGAGCGACTTGCTCTGGGGTGAGGGTGCCATTCTTAGTTGGGTGCCACTGGGCGGCAATGGCTGGATACTGGCTGGCGAGGTCGTTCTCGCCGGGGACGATCTTCTTGCTGGTGCAGACTGGGCAACCGCTGCCATTGACGCGAGCGGAGACGGCTGCGCGCCATTCATGGCCTTTATCACAAACCCACCAGACTTTGCGCCGGGTGCCGGGGACGACGTCGCTCGGCGTGAGGTCGCCATTTTTGGTTGGATGCCACTGACGGGCGAGCTCGGGATTGTTGGTGGCGAGGTCGTTTTCTCCGCGCAGGAGTGTGCGGTTGCTGCAGACTGGACAGCCAGAACCGGACACTCTGCTCTTGACCTGGGCGCGCCACACGTGTCCATGCTCACACTGCCACCAGATGAGACGGTGGCTGCCGGGGAGCACGTCGGACGGGGTGAGGTCGCCATTTTTGGTGGGATGCCACTGGCTGGCGATGTCTGGATAGCGGGTGGCGAGGTCGGTTTCACCAGGAATGGCCCGACGGCCGTTGCAATACGGGCAGCCTGTGCCGCTGCCGCTTCGGGTATGGACGGCGGCTTGCCAACTGTGTCCATTCGCACAGCGCCACCAAACGTGCCGTTTGCTGCCATAGCTTACGCTTTCTGGGGTCAGCGGCAGGTTGCGCTCGCTGTCCCACTCGTCAAGCAATTCTTCGCGGCCTGTGCGGCGACAGAAATCGGCGAGAGATTCGCGCATATTGACCACCTCCTGCAAATAAAAAAACAGCGCGATCCACAACTTTAACATTGTGTTGGATCACGCTGATACACGTTCGTTCAAAATATATGTTTTTTAGCTGAGAGCCGCCGATCACGACTGTTTTTGGGCACAGCAAAGCAAGGGTCATCATTTGTGATTTTCATGACCCTTATTTGTCATGCGCAAAATTCTGTATTTTCTTTGCGTAGATGAGGGAAGTATGCTATAATAGCCACAACTAAGGAAGTAATTTCCTATCTGTTGTAACGCCAAACAAACATAATGTTAATGATGTTGGCGCTCACTCGACGAGCTGCATGCGTTCGAGCTGTCGGCGGCAGATGCTGCCTGGCTCGATGAGATAGATGCGTGTGGTTTCGATGTTCGAATGGCCGAGTAGATCGGCGAGGCGAGCGATGTCGTGACATTTTTCATAGAAAACGACGGCGAAGAGATGCCGCAGATTGTGCGGAAAGACTTTGCTTGGTGCGACGCCGCTGAGCTTGGCGAGTTTTTTCATATCGGCCCAGGTTTTATAGCGCGAAATGGATGTACCACCTGCTGTGAGAAAGATCTCACCGCGGGTGATTTTTTGTGCGCGGGCGTAGGAAGTCAGTTTTTTGCTGAGCTTTGATGGGATGAGGATGGTGCGGATCTTGCCTTTGAGATGGATGTCGGCGCGCTTGTTCTGCGCAGCTTCAACGGTGATGGCGCAGAGTTCTGACACAGGGATGCCTGTGCCGCCAAGGGTTTCGATGATGAGAGCAAGCTGATGCATACGATGTGCGCGTGCTGTGCGCAACAATTGCTGATATTCTTCGCGGCTGAGCGCGCGTTCGTCGGCGCGAAACAAGCGTCGCTGCACGCGCAGATAGCGCACGCGGAGATGTGCCCATTCGCTGACGCTGGTTTTATCTATTGAGCGATCGCCGAGCCAGGCTGCAAAGGCGCGAACGTGGCGCAGATAATTTTCGATGGTGCTGGCGCTGCGTTCTTCGCTGTGCAGATAGGCTTGATAGGCTAGGATGGATTCTGTTGTGATGCTGGTCGTGACCATGATGTGTCTCCCCTTATTCTGTTTTTCTCTATTCTACCATCTGCACGCGCGCATGCAAAAAACCCGCGAACGCTGGAAATCCAGCGTCTGCGAGCTTCTGCGTAAAATTTAAAAACCGCCGAGCTGTTTTTGACAGCTGGGCGGTTTTTGTGGGGCAGACGCTTACTCGGCGTCTGGTTTTTTGTCTTTTTCTTTGATGTCGACTTTGATGTGGAGCTCGCGGAGCTGTTTGCGGTCGACGATGGATGGCGCATCTGCCATGAGGTCTGCGGCGTTCTGGGTCTTAGGGAAGGCGATGACGTCGCGGATGGTGTCGCGATGGGCCATGAGCATGAGCATGCGGTCGATACCGATGGCGAGGCCGCCGTGTGGTGGTGCGCCGTATTCGAAGGCGTCGAGGAGCATGCTGAAGCGTTCGCGGTAGACTTCTTCGGAAAGGCCGAGAAGGTCGAACATTTTTTCCTGCAGGGCGCGATCGTGGATACGGATGGAGCCACCGCCGAGTTCGACGCCGTTGAGGACGATATCGTAAGCGCGGGAGCGGATCTTATCGAGCTGATCTGGATATTTTTCGAGGTCTTCTTCGATCGGTGCGGTGAATGGATGGTGCATGGCGGTGTAACGCTTTTCTTCGTCGCTCCATTCGAAGAGCGGGAACTCGGTGACCCACAGGAGGTTGAACTTGCTTTCGTCGATGAGGTTGCGCTTGCGAGCGAGCTCGAGGCGCAGGTGGCCGAGGCTGTCGTTGACGATCTTGAAACTGTCGGCACCAAAGAAGATGACGTCGCCGACTTCGGCGTTGGTGGCTTCACAGATCTTTTTCACCATGTCATCGGTGAGGAACTTGGTGATCGGCGATTTGATGCTGCCGTCTGGCTGCATGACGAAATATGCAAGGCCTTTGGCGCCGTAGATGGCGACGTATTTGCCGAGGGCGTCGAGTTCACGACGGCTGAGATCGGCCATGCCTTTGGCGTTGAGGGCTTTGACGGTGCCGCCGTTTTCAAGGGCCTGGTCGAAGACTTTGAAACCGCAGCCGCCTGCGACAACGTCGGAAAGCTCGATGAGCTCGAGGCCGAAGCGGGTGTCTGGCTTGTCGGAGCCGTAGCGGCTCATGGCTTCCTGCCAGGTCATGCGTGGGAGTGGCAGCGGGATATCGACACCAAGGACTTCTTTGAAGGCGTGAGCGACCATCTGCTCGGTGAGGCCCATGACTTCATCTTCGTCGACGAAGCTCATTTCCAAGTCGAGCTGGGTGAATTCTGGCTGACGATCTGCGCGCAGGTCTTCGTCACGGAAGCAGCGAGCGACCTGGAAATATTTGTCGATGCCGCTGACCATGAGGAGCTGTTTGTACTGCTGTGGAGACTGTGGCAGAGCGTAGAACTGTCCGGCGTTGAGGCGGCTAGGCACGAGGAAGTCGCGGGCGCCTTCTGGGGTGGAACGCATGAGGATTGGGGTTTCGATCTCCCAGAAGCCTTTTTCATCGAGGTAGTCGCGAACGCTCTTGAGGACCTGATGACGCAGCTGCAGGTTCTGCTGCATGACTGGACGGCGCAGATCGAGGTAGCGATATTTGAGGCGGATGTTTTCATCCACGTCGGTGTCGTCGATGAGGGCGTATGGTGGGGTTTTTGCGGCGTTGTAGATGATGAGCTCGGTGCAGATGACGTCGATCTGGCCGGTGGCGAGCTTAGGATTTTCCATGCCTTCTGGGCGTGGGCGCACGGTGCCGCGAACGCCGAGGACGTATTCGCTGCGGATGTGCTCTGCTTTTTCAAAAACGTCTGCGTCGCAGAGTTCTGGGTTGACGGTGACCTGAACGATGCCGCTGCGGTCACGCAGGTCGATGAAAATGACGCCACCGTGGTCGCGGCGTTTCTGGACCCAACCGGTTACGATGATCTCTTCACCGACGTTTTCCAGAGAAAGCTGGGTGCAATAATGGGTTCTCTTTAAGGGTAACATTTATCTTGGCCTCACTTTACGTAATTGATAACTTCTTCAAGGGAAATGGTTTCCTGGCTGCTGGTTGCCATATTGCGCACGACGGCCTGGCCGTTGGCGAGTTCGTCGTCACCGATGATGACGGTGTAGCGCGCGTGGGCTTTGTCGGCTGCTTTCATCTGCGCTTTCATGCTCTTTGAGAGGTAGTCGGTCTCGGTGGTGAGGCCGTTTGCGCGCAGATCGTGGGTGAGCTTGAAGCAGACGTCTTTGGCGGCGTCGCCAAGAGGCGCGACGTAAACGTCGATGTCCTGCTTGACTGGGAGCCCTATGCCCTCTTCTTCGACGGTCAGGAGCACGCGTTCCATGCCGGCTGCAAATCCCATGCCTGGGATGTCGTCGCCGCCGACCTGGCTGACGAGTTTATTGTAACGGCCGCCGCCGCAGATGGCGTTCTGCTGGCTGCCGACTTTGTTCATGATGACTTCGAAGGCGGTCTGGGTGTAGTAGTCGAGTCCGCGCACGAGGGTGGTGTCGACGTCGTATTTGATGCCGACGCTTTCAAGATAGCTGCAGACTTTATCGAAATGGGCTTTGCAGTCGTCGCAGGCGTAGTCCAGGGTGGTTGGTGCGCCGGAGGCAACGGTTTTGCAGCTTTCTTCCTTGCAGTCTAAGATGCGCAGCGGATTTTTGTCCAGACGCTCGAGGCAGGTTGGGCAGAGCTGGTCTTTGTACTGGCTGAAATATTCCTTCAGCGCTTCGTGATAGCGTGGGCGACATTTGTCGCAGCCGACGGTATTGATGAGGACGGACAGGCTCTCGAGCCCGAGTTTGGTGAAAAGATCGACGGCGAAGCTGATGACTTCGGCATCGACCATTGGATCGGCGCTGCCGAGGACTTCGCAGCCAAACTGGTGAAACTGGCGATAGCGGCCGGCCTGTGGCTGGTCGTAGCGGAACATTGGCCCGATGTAGTAGAGTTTCACAGGCAGCGACTGGGCGAAGAGTTTGTTTTCGACGAAGGCGCGCACGGTGCCGGCTGTGCCTTCTGGGCGCAGGGTGACGTGGCGCAGGCCTTTGTCTTCGAAGGAATACATTTCTTTCGAAACGATGTCGGATGTTTCACCGACGCTGCGCAAAAACAGCTCGGTGTGTTCGAAAATTGGGGTACGGATCTCTTTATAATGATAGTTCGCGAAAAGTTCGCGGATCAATCCCTCGAGATATTGCCATTTTTCTACCTCGCCGGGCAGAAAATCGTTGGTTCCTCTCGGTTTTGTTGTTAGCATTTTCTGGCCTCCGTTTATACAGTGAAAAGTTCGTTGCGATGCAACGAACCTCTTTCAGACTAGGATATATGAAAATTGTATCGAAGGGATGGCGCTTTGTCAACACCTCAGGCTTGGTAACGCATGTACGGATTGTGCGCACGCTCCCATGCCATGTCGCTCTTTGGGCCGTGGCCTGGGAAAATGGCGCAGCTGTCTGGGAGCACGGCGAGGCGTTTTTGCACGCTCTCGAGGATCTCGTCGTAGCTGCCGCCTGGGAAATCGGTGCGGCCGACGGTGCCTTTGAAGAGGGTGTCGCCGGTGAATGCGGCATCTAAGCCTGGCATCCAGAGGGTGCAGCCGCCTTTGGTGTGGCCTGGGGTGTGGATGACGCGGATCTCCTGGCCGGCGAGGGTGAGTACGTCGCCATCAGAGATGGTTTTTTCGACGGCGATGCAGTCTGCTTTGTTTTCGCCAAAGAGGCTGCACAGTGGTTCCTGGAACCATTCTGCGTCGTCGGCGTGCATATAAAATGGTACGTTGTAGCGCGCTTTCAGCGCGGCCACTGCGCCGATGTGGTCCCAGTGGCCGTGGGTGTTGACGATGAACTGTGGCGCGAGGTTTTCTTTATCGATGAAGGCTGCGATGCGCTCGGCTTCGTCGCCTGGATCGATGAGAATGGCCTGGCGCGTGGTTTCATCGTAGACGATGTAGCAATTTTCTTCGAGTGGCCCGACGGCCATGATCTTGAGTTTCATTGTTCCCCTCATTCCTCTCATTGTTCAGAATTGCTTGGTCGAATCCAAAAGCATTGTCACGGGGCCATCGTTTACGAGCGACACTTCCATGTGCGCCTGAAACTGGCCGGTGGCGACGGATAATCCCTGCGCGCGCAGTTCGTCGTTGAAGACTTCGTAGAGGCGCCGGCCCTGCTCTGGACGCGCGGCATCGGTGAAGGATGGGCGGCGTCCACGGCGACAATCGCCGAACAAGGTGAACTGGCTGACGCTTAAAATGCTGCCGTCGACATCCTGCACGGAAAGGTTCATTTTATCCTCGGCATCCTCAAAGATGCGCAAGCCGGCGATCTTTTCGGCGAGGTATTTGGCGTCCTTTTCGGTGTCGCTGTGGGTGACGCCGAGAAAGACGAGCAGGCCGTGGTCTACGGCGCCGATGGTCTCCCCTTCTACTTCCACGCGGGCATTTTTCACGCGTTGTACGACTGCTCTCATTTCATTCTCCTCTCATCAGTCACGCCGCACGGAGAACACGTCCGGGATGGCGTTGATCTTTTCCATGACGACGTTGAGCTCCTGCAGATCGCTGACTTCGGCGGTGATCTCCATCAGCGCCATGTGTTCCTTGACGCGGGAGGTGATGGAGGCGATGTGTACGTGGCTGTCGTTGATGAGGGCCATGACGTCTGGGGTGATCTTTGGGCGGTCGAGGGCTTCGACGAAGATCTGTACTTCGTAAACGGAATTCTCGAAGCCTTCCCAGTTGACGTCGATGAGTCGGGCGCGATCTTTGTCGCTGAGGCTCTGGATGTTCTTACATTCGCGATGATGCACGGTGATGCCGCTGCCGCGGGTGATGTAGCCGACGATCGGATCGCCTGGCACTGGTTTGCAGCAGTTGGCGAATTTCACATCGACGTCGCCCATGCCCTGGATGGAGATGCCGCCAATGTTTTTCTTGCCGGAGCGGCGGTTGGATTTGGCGTTGAGCTGATTTTCCAGGGCTTTTTCGTCGTCCTGGGCTTCGAGCTCGGCGAGCTGGCTCTTGAATTCGTCGCGCATGCGGTTGACGACCTGCATGGTGCTGACGCCACCGACGCCGATGCCGACGTAGAGATCGTCGGCGGTTTTGTAACCGAGCTTGTTGGTGATGCGGTTGATGTTGTCGACGTTCAGCAGGATGGCTTCTGCGCCGGCGTGGTGCGCTTTGACGTAGCGTTCGAGGGCTTCCTTGCCGTTGTGCAGATTTTCCTCGCGCTTGTTTTTCTTGAGCCAGGAACGGATCTTGTTCTTGGCCTGTGGGGTTTTGACGAGCTTGAGCCAGTTGCTGTTTGGTCCACGGCTGTTTTTGGAGCGCAGGATCTCGACGGTGTCGCCGGTCTGCAGCTCGTAATCGAATGGCACGATCTTGCCGTTGACTTTTGCGCCGACGCACTGGTTACCGATCTCGGTGTGGACGCGGTAAGCAAAGTCAAGCGGCGTGGAGCCGGTTGGCAGCTCGTAGACTTCGCTGGCTGGTGAGAACACGAAGACGGTGTCGCTGAAGAGCTCGAGCTTGATGTTGTCGAGGAATTCCTTGCTGTCGACGGCGTCCTGCTGCAGCTCTTTGAGCTTTTGCAGCCAGTCGAGCTGGTTGGCGTCCTTTGGCGCTTCGCTGCCGCCGGTCTGTTTGTAAAGCCAGTGGGCTGCAACACCGTATTCGGCGATCTGGTGCATCTCAAAGGTACGGATCTGGATCTCAAAGCGTTCGCCGCGCGGTCCGATGACGGTGGTGTGCAGGGACTGGTAGAGGTTTGGCTTTGGCATGGCGATGTAGTCTTTGATGCGGCCTGGCACTGGTTTCCACAGGGAATGCACGAGGCCGAGCACGATGTAGCAATCCTGTACGGTGTTGACGAGGACGCGGATGGCGATGAGGTCGTAGATCTCGTCGAGGTCTTTGTGCTTGTTGACCATCTTGCGGTAGATGCTGTAAAAATGCTTTGGTCGGCCGGCGATCTCGTATTCGAGGTGGACGGCGTCCATTTCCCGGCGCAGATCGCGGATGACTTCGTCGATGTATTCCAGGCGTTCCTGGCGCTTCATGGAAATGCGCTCAACGAGGTCGTAGTAGATCTCCGGCTCGAGATATCTGAGCGAGAGGTCTTCGAGCTCCCATTTGAGCTTGATGATACCGAGGCGGTCTGCCAGCGGCGAATAGATCTCCAGTGTTTCCTGAGCGATGCGTTTTTGCTTCTCTGGCGACTGGAAACTCATGGTGCGCATGTTGTGCAGTCGGTCGGCGAGCTTGATGATGATGACGCGGACATCCTGCGCCATGGCGATGAACATCTTGCGATAGCTTTCAAGCTGTCGCTCTTCTTTGGAATGGCACTGGATCTTGTCGAGCTTAGTGACGCCTTCAACGAGAAAGGCGACTTCCTCGTTGAATTTGCGCTCGAGATCGAGGCTGGAGCAGTCGGTGTCTTCGACGACGTCGTGCAAAAGCCCGGCGGCGATGGCGTTGTCATCGAGCCCGAGATCGGCCAGGATGATGGCGACGTTTACTGGGTGGATGATGTAAGGTTCACCGGATTTGCGATACTGGCCTTCGTGCATTTCGCGGGCAAATTCGTAGGCTTCCTCGATCATGACGCTGTTTGCTTGTGGGTTATTTTCCAAAACGACCTTGATGAGGTCGTCGTATCCAACTTGATGGCTCATGGTTTCACCTCCCTGCCATGCCAGTTCGCAGGGCAGAGCGCGCTGCGAATGACATGCTCCAGCGCGTCGATGTTTTTCGTAAAGGCGATCTCCTCAAATTGGGACAACGCCCTGGCTTCGCTCGTTCCTTCCAAAAATGTCGCAGATTCGGTGAGCGCGCGATGCGCTGGATCTTTTTCGATTGTAATGGTTGTTTGCGTGCCGTTTTGTTCGACATGCAAGAATGCGAGTTCTTCAAATATGGTGAGGGCCTGCTGCCACTGTCTTTTGCCGAAGCCTTCGACAAGGTTTGCGAGTCCTTCTTCGAGATCGTCTGTGGCGGCCTGGATGATATAGCCGCGCTGTTTTGCGATTGTTTTCAAAAGCTGGTACATTTTCCCGAGATTTTCCCGCGATGGGGCGTTGTCGGAAATGATCATCTCGTTTAAGGCGAGGTCTTTTTCGCTGTAGAGGAGATGTACACGTCCGTCCTGGCCGTCACGGGCGCAGCGCCCAGCGAGCTGGTTGAAGGCCTCCACGGAAAAGCAGGGGTGATAGAGCACGACGTTGCGAATGTCGGAAATATGCACGCCCTCGCCAAACGCGGTGGTGGCAAAAAGCAGACGGATCTCGCCTTCCTTGAAGGCGGTCTCGATGGCACGGCGTGCCTGCCCTGGAAGGCCGCCGTGGTAATAGCCGACGAGCGGGCGCAGTGTGTAAGGCAGGATCTCGCGGAGTCGCTGCGAAAGCGCAAAGGCCTGCTTACGGCTGTTGACGTAGCAGATGGTCTTCTCAGGATGCATGAAGAGTCTGTAGAGATAGACGAGCTTCTTTTCTGTGTGCCGTGCATCGATAATATGTAAATTATAGCGGATATGGTCGTCCAAATAAAGCCCTGCGCCCGAAATTATTTGCTGAAATCTCTCAGCATCTGCAGTCGGCACGGTGGCTGTGAGATAGGTCCAGACGGCGTTGGGATATTTTGGCTTTAATTCGCGCAGGATTTTATAGGCTGGACGCTTGTCAAGCATGTGGTGCGCTTCGTCGATGACGATCTGTCCAACGCGCGCGGCATGAGGCTGGAAAAGCGCCTGATGACGCACGAAAAATTCCGGCGTGAGCAAAAGCACGTCGATCTTTTCCTGAGCGAGCGCCTGCATGAGGCGGGCGCGTTCGTCGTTTGAGAGATCGCCGTTTCCTTTGTAGATCTGATACCCGAGAGGCGCAAGGTGGTCGCGGAGCGCGAGGTACTGATCGCTCGCGAGGGCTTTGAGCGGGGAGATGACGAGAGTCATGCGCTGCTCGCGCCGCGCGAGGACGCCGGCGGCGATCTGGTAGATCAGGGATTTTCCGCGACCGGTGGGCATGATGACGCAGGTGTCCTGATGGCGCTGAAGGATGTTGGCGATGGCGGCCTCTTGGATGGGCAACAGTTCGCCATCGTCGACGAAGGCATCGATGAGGAGATCGACGAGGTTTTCTTCGGGAAGTGCGGCGAGGACGCTGTCGTTTTCCTGGGCGGCTTCTGCCTGGGCATTGGCTGCATCGCTCACGACGAGGATGTTGACGCCGCACGTCTCCTCTTCCTTTCCGGTGATCTGCGCAACTTCTGCATGATAGGATACGCCGAGATCGACGAGGGGCGCAAGCTGAGAGGCGATCTGTCTGGAGAGATAGCCGAGCTTTCCGCCATTTTCTGTGAGACAACAGATGGCGTTGGGATCTGCGGGATTGTTGGGCTCGCGCAAAAGTGAAAGGGTCTGGCCTTCTCTGAGGGATTGGACATGGATCTGTCGATCGTCAAAGCTGACGCCGCGCAGCTTGGTGTAAAAACGCGGACGATCGGCGATGCCGGAAAGGGGTCCTGCATCGAGATAGCCTGCACCGTTTGCCATGAAGGTGCGCAGGATAGCGGCTTCTTCTGCCTGCCAGGATGGCTGGATGTCTGTAACCATAAGCTGGATACCGCAGAGGCCACGGAAACAGTGCTCGGTCACATGAAAGGCAAAATCATAGCGATGGCGCTCGGAGAATGGATAATTTCCCTGACGAAAGGCGATGGCTGGGATGGTCTCGCCATTTTTATCCTGGAACTGCAGCCGCAGATGGTCGCCTTCCTGTCCGACGCGCTGATGCGCAAATCGCCACTGATGCTCGAGGGCAAAGAGGGGCTCGGGATTTTCCTGGCCGCAGGGTTCGAGCAGACGCAGAGCCTGTTCGAGCTCTTCTGTGGCGTCCTCTAAGGTGATGACGTCGTCGATCCAGAGAATGTTTTCGGCGATCTCTGCTTCGTAGGCTGCGGTGACTTCTGCGAAGGCTTTTTTGAAATCGTCGAGCTTTTCTGCGTCGACGGAAAGTCCGGCTGCCATTTCGTGCCCGCCAAATTGGAGCAGATGCTCGGCGCAGGTGGAAAGGCCTTCGTAAAGATGGAATCCTGGCACGCTGCGCGCAGACCCTGTGTAGATGCCGGGTTTTTCTTCTGTGGTGGTGAGTACGACAGAGGGGCAGTGGAACTGTTCAACGAGGCGCGAGGCGACGATGCCGATGACGCCGGGGTGCCAGTTTTCGCCTGCTGCGACGGCACAGGTCATGGGGCCGGTGTGCTCTTCAAACTGAGCGGCGGCTTCTTTTGCGATGCTGCGCTCCATGTTCTTGCGTTCGTCGTTGTAGTCGCGCACGGTTTCGGCGAGCTGGCTGAGGTCGCCTTCTGCATCGTGGGCGAAAAGCGCGAGGGCATCGGCGGTTTCATCGAGTCTGCCGCAGGCATTGATGCAGGGCGCGATGCGAAAGGCGATGTCGGAGGCTTTGACGGCTTCTTCGCCACACATGAGCACTGCGAGGGCTTTCAGGCCGGGACGCGGGTTGCCTCCAATCACGCGCAGGCCTTCGCGCACGAGGATGCGGTTGTCATCGACGAGTGGCACGAGGTCTGCAACGGTGGCGACGGCGACGAGATCGAGGAGCTTACGCTGATGAAGATCGTCGTAGAGCGCTGGCGCGAGGCGTTCCAGCATGCCCATGGCGAGAAAATACGCGGTGCCGCAGCCGCAAAGCCGGCGGTAAGGCGCGGTGACGCTTGCTGAAAGAAGGGGATTGACGACGACGCATTCTGGAAGCGCTGGTGGGAGCTGGTGGTGGTCGGTGACGATGAAAGAAAGCCCCTTCTTCTTATACTCGGCGATGAGTTCCCGGGAAGCGATGCCGTTGTCAACGGTGATAACGAGCTCAACGCCTTCAGCCAGAAGGGTGTCCAGGGCCTGGGCGTTCATGCCGTAGCCTTCTTTGAGGCGGCTTGGGATGTAGATGCGCACGTCAGTATCGAGCCAGGAAAATGCTTCGCGCATGAGGGTTGCGGCGCAGATGCCGTCGACGTCGTAGTCGCCATAGATGGCGATGCGTTTTTTTGCCTGGAGGGCTTCTGCGATAATGTCCACGGCGGCGCCAAGATTTGGCAGTTGGAAGGGACGGCTGAGGTCTTTCATTTCTGCGTACAAAAATGCCGACGCCTGCTCAGGCGTGGCATAGCCGCGACTGGCGAGGATTCTCGCCAATGGCAGCGGCAGCCCCAGCGCGTCGGCTAAAACTTTGGCGGCGGCATGATTGGAAGAACGGATTTTCCAGGTTTTCATAAATTCATGACGCTCCTTTATAGGCTAAGTTCAAATGTTGAGGACGATCAGCAAAAACCCGAGAACGAGGTAGACGCCGATGAGCATGATGGCATAACGGACGAGTCCTTTTTTCAGGCCGTACTGATCAACGTAAAATTGGATCTTGTCGTGCAATTTGCCGCTTTTCTGGCTGATATTGAGGATCACGAGGTTGCGCAGCCCCATGAGGATGGAGAGCACGCCGACGTAGATCAAAAGCTGATTCACAGGCAAGATGCGAAAGGCGGCAAGCACGAACCACACGAGGGTGGCGACAAGGATCAGCGGCTTAAACAGTTTTTCTATGAGTTCCATGGTATCACTCCGCGAGAAAAGCAATGGGAACAGCGCCCAGTGGCGGCTGCTCCCATGCGTTACTTATTGGATTATACTTCAAGCTCGACGATAAGTTCGCCAGCTTCAACCTGAGCGCCGTCTTCAGCGAGGATACGCGCAACTTTACCTTTGCGTGGGCTGAGGACGTTGGTTTCCATCTTCATGGCTTCGAGAACGATGAGTGGCTGGTTTTCTTCCACTTCGTCGCCTTCGGCCACGAGGATCTTGATGACGGTGCCTGGGATGTTCGCGCCGACGTGGGCTGGGTTGTCCTGATCGGCCATTGGCTTGCGAACGATGGTCAGGGATTTCGCAGCGGCTTCATTGGCAACCTTGACGGTGCGGTAGCTGCCGTTGACTTCGAAGGCAACGACGGAGTTGCCTTCTTCGTCTGGTTCCTTGACTTCGATGAGTCGAACGCTCATGACTTTCCCTTCGTCGATGGCGATGTCACCGGTTTCGCCCTTGCGCAGGCCATAGAAGAACTGATCGCTGTCCATATGGCAGAGGATTGGATCTTTCTTCAGGCCCTTGAGGTAGTCTTCATACATGCGTGGGTACATCGCATAGCTCAGCGCTTCGCGGCGACCTGCTTCGATGCCGTATTCTTTCTTCAGATACTCGGCGTCGGCATCGAGGTCTTCGTCTGGCAGGAGTTCGCCTGGGCGGCAGGTGAGTGGTTCTTTATCCTTGAGGACGATCTTCTGGAGATCTTCTGGGAAGCCGCCTTCTGGCTGGCCCATCATGCCCTGGAAGTAGGAAACGATGGAATCTGGGAAGTCGATGTTCTTCCCTTTTTCGATGATGTTGTCCGGGGTGAGGTTGTTCTGGACCATGAAGATGGCCATGTCACCGACGGCCTTGGAAGATGGGGTAACCTTGACGATATCACCGAGCATCTCGTTGACGGTGGCGTACATCTTCTTGACTTCTTCGAACTTGTGGCCGAGGCCAAAGCTTTCAACCTGTGGTTTGAGGTTGGAATACTGGCCGCCAGGGATCTCGTATTTGTAGATTTCGGCGGAACCGGAACGCATGCCGCTTTCGAACTGGCTGTAGTACTTGCGCACTTCGCCCCAGTAATCGCTGATCTTCTGCAGCTTGATGATATCCAGTCCGGTGTCGCGCTTGGTGAGCTCGAGGGCTGCAACGAGGGAGTTCAAGCCTGGCTGGCTGGTGAGGCCTGCGATGCCGTTGAAGGCAACGTCGACGATGTCTACGCCGGCCTGTGCTGCCATGAGCAGGGTTGCGACGCCGTTACCGGTGGAATCGTGGGTGTGCAGATGGATTGGGATGTTGAGCTCGCTCTTCAAGGCGCTGATGAGCTCGGTTGCTGCCATTGGCTTTAAGAGACCGCTCATGTCCTTGATGCCGAGCATGTGGCAGCCGAGGCCTTCGAGCTCTTTGGCTTTGCGGATGTAGTATTCGAGGTCGTACTTGGTACGGCTCTTATCCATGATGTCGCCGGTGTAGCAGATGCAGCCTTCGACGAGTTTGTCGGTCTTGAGGGCTTCATCGATGGAGACCTTCATGGCTTCAACCCAGTTGAGGGAGTCGAAAATACGGAAGACGTCGATGCCGCTCTTGGCAGATTCCTGCACGAACTGACGGATAACGTTGTCTGGATAGTTGGCATAACCAACGGCATTTGCGCCACGCAGGAGCATCTGGAAGAGCACGTTTGGAATGGCTTCACGCAATTCGTCGAGACGTGCCCATGGGGATTCCTTGAGGAAACGATAAGCGGTGTCGAAGGTTGCGCCGCCCCACATTTCGAGGGAGAAGAAATCCTTGCAGGCGGTGGCGTATGCTGGTGCGATGCGGGTCATGTCAACGGTACGCATGCGGGTTGCGAGCAGGGACTGCTGGGCGTCACGCATGGAGGTGTCGGTGATGAGCAGGCGATCCTGCTGCATGACCCAATCTGCAACGGCCTTAGGGCCTTTTTCGTCGAGGAGCTGCTTGGTGCCGCGCAGAAGCAGTGGCTTGTCAAAGGTTGGCACTTCGAGCTCGTTGAATTCTGGCTTTTCGCCTTTGATCTCGTTGACGGCTTTGTTGGCGAGGAAGGTGAGCATCTTCTTTTCCATGTTGTCGCCGCCGTGGATATCGAAAAGCTCTGGGGTCTGAGCGATGAAGCTGGTGTCGCATTCGCCGTTGCGGAAACGTGGATGGTTGAGGACGTTGATCAGGAAGCCGATGTTGGTCTTGACGCCCTTGATCTTGGTTTCATGCAGGCAGCGGATGGCTGTATCGATGGTACCCTGGAAGGTGCGGTTGTAAGCGACGATCTTGACGAGCAGGCTGTCGTAGAATGGAGAGATCTGCGCGCCTGCATAGGCGTTGCCGCTGTCGAGACGAATGCCGTGACCGGAGCTGGAACGGTACACTTCGATGGTACCGGTGTCTGGTGCAAAGTTGTTTGCTGGGTCTTCGGTGGTGACACGGCACTGGATGGCATAACCGCGATGGGTGATGGAATCCTGGGTTGGGATGCCGATCTCAGGATCAGCGAGCTTGTAGCCCTGGGCAACACGGATCTGGGCCTGCACGATGTCGATACCGGTGATCTGTTCGGTGACGCAGTGCTCTACCTGGATACGTGGGTTCATTTCGATGAAGTAGTGGTTGCCCTGTGCATCGACGAGGAATTCAACGGTACCGGCGCTGCGGTAGTTGACGTGACGCGCGATCTTGAGGGCATCTTCGCAGATGGCCTGACGCTGTTCCTCGGAAAGGATCAGGGATGGCGCAAATTCGATGACTTTCTGGTGACGGCGCTGGATGGAGCAGTCACGTTCGAACATGTGAACGATGTTGCCATACTTATCGCCAAGGACCTGTACTTCGATGTGCTTTGGACGTTCGATGTATTTTTCAACGAATACGTCTGCGATACCGAAGGCTTTCTTGGCTTCGCTGGTGGCGCTGTTGTATTCCTGTTCCATGTCTTCTTCGCTGCGGACGACGCGCATCCCACGACCACCGCCGCCGGCGCTGGCTTTGAGGATGACAGGATAGCCTGCAACCTTGGCAAATTCTTTTGCTTCTTCAACATTGAGCGCTGCACGTTCTACGCCAGGAATGGTTGGCACGCCAACTTCGATGGCAACTTTCTTGGACTGGATCTTGTCGCCGAGTGCGTTTAACATGTTGTGGTCCGGACCGATAAATTCGATGCCGGCTTCTTCGCAGGCTTGCGCAAATTCAGCGTTTTCAGACAGGAACCCATAGCCAGGATGGATGGCGTCTACGCCCTTGGATTTTGCGAGGGTGATGATGCCGGAGATGTCCAGGTATGCATCGACTGGGGTTTTGCCCTTACCGACGCGATAGGATTCATCTGCGATGGTACGATACAGAGAGTTCTTATCTTCTTCCGAATAGATGGCGATGCTCTTGATCCCGAGCTCCTTGCAGGCGCGGAAAATACGGATAGCGATCTCGCCACGGTTTGCTACTAAGATGGTCTTGATTTCTTTCACAGTCCCTACCTCCTCATTTATCGGCGCTTAAAAGCGCCTGTATCATCCATACAAGTTGTAACTTTACACAGTAATGGAGTATATGTAAGTATTATTATATCTTTCCTTCGGGAATTATGCATCATTTTTCTGAAAAATGATTATAAAAATAATTTTTTCTTTCATTTTTCATAGTTCCGCGCTGGAATTTCAGGCATAGAAAAAGGACAGGGGATGAGGAAGTCCCTGTCCTTTTGGCCGTATATGCGTATTTTTGATCTGTGATGAGGGGCAGCTGTGAGCGATTGGTGGTAGCTGCCCGTGATGGTGTGGTACTATCTGCTTTGCGGCTGGCACTTGGAGAGCTGCCAGGACATGGTTACGGGATGGTGTCCTTGCCGCGCAGGAGTTTGAGGAAACGACGGGGACAGGCGAATGAAGATGAAGTGGCGAACCTGCCCCTGTTGTCGCATATACGACCCATGACGTCATGTGAGAGGGCAGCGCTGGCGGATGCTACCCTTCTCATACGTTATAGTACTGCATGGCGATCGAAAATTCAATACTGACGCGCATTTTTTTCGCTTTTCTCAGGCGGCTTGATCTGCACTGACAGGCGCGGTGTTGTCGGTGGTGGTGGTTTCCTGTGGGATGAGGATGACCTGGCCGGTTGTGGCGTCGTAGTCGATGCCGCAGCCGATGGCTGCACAGAGGTCGCGGATCTTCATATAATTGAGGTCGCCGATGAGGTAGCTGTCGATGGTGTATGGGGCGCTGTCGACGTAGACGGTTGGCTGATGCAGCTGACTCATGACGGTGCCGCCTGTGATCTGTCCGCCAGAGTTGGTGCCTTCATATGGGGCGCCGCTCTGCATGACGACGGCGCCGCTTGCGCTGTCATAGGTGAGGCCGAACTGGCTGCCTGTGCCGGCGAGGATGGCTGCGAAATCACGCAGGCGCACGTAGTTGTTGCCATTGGCGAGATATGCCTGCATGGAAAGCTGGCTGCCATTCATGCTGACGGTGGCTGCGTTTGGCGATGCGTAGGCATAACCGTCTTCGAGGCGTTCTTCAAGGATGTCGAAGCCGGTTTGGAGGAGCTCTCTGCTGTCGCTGTAGCGGGCGTTCACGGCGCTGGCATTCATGGTGATGGTGATGAGGCGCTGGTTATCCTTGACGGAGGTGGCTGCCATGCAGCTGCCTGCCTGTGGGGTCCAGCCGGTTTTGAGTCCGTCAACGGTGCCGATCTCCTCCTGCTCTTCCTGGTCCTGGCCGAGAAGGTTGTTGCTGGATGGATAGGTTTCGCCGCCAAATTCAAATTCTTCGAGGCTTGTGATCTCGAGGATCTCTGGACATTCTGCGATGACCTGGCGGGAAAGGGTGGCCATGGCGCGCGCGCTCATATACCCTTCGTCGTAGCTCTGGTCGTACCAGGCGTCGATGCCGAGCGCGAGGACTTTGGCGTTCATGGCGTCGACGAAGGCTTCTTCGGAGCCATAGAGGAGTTCGCCGAGGGCTGGTCCTGCTGCGCAGGCGGAATAGCAGAGAAAGGCTTCGAGCATGTCGCGCACGGTGTAGGTCTGATCCCATTCGAATGGGATGTTGGAATAAATGTCATCCCGTGAAAAATAATAGGTGTAGACGCTTATTGGCACGGGGGTGTCCATGGTGATGCGGCCGTCGTGGATGGCTTCATAAACGAGGTAGGCGGCCATGACTTTGGTCATGCTGGCGACGGGACGGATGGTGTCGGCGTCCTGGCTCCAGAGGATCTCGCCGGTGGTGTTGTCCATGATGACGGCGCTGGTACCCTGGATGTCCGGGGTTTCTGCGGCCTGTGCGGGACTTGCGATGGTGGGAAGCAGCAATGCTGCGGACAGTACGATGCTGAGTAATTTCTTTTTCATAGGACCCTCTCTTTCCTTGCGATGATAAAGCCGGACGAGGACTTTCGCTGTCCGGCGTAAAAAAGTGTAACAAAAAATCCCTGTATGGAACAACAACAAAGCATTTACAAATTGTTGTCCAATTCAGGGAGAAAATGTTACAGTTTGGTCAAAGGGGGCTGAGGTAGCCGCTTTCTTTGAAGCTGAGATAGGCTTCGCTGCGCGGGTCGGCGACGATGATGTGGTCGAGCAGGGTGATGCCCAAAAGCTCTGCGGCCTGGCGCAGGCGTTTTGTGAGCTTGAGATCGCTGGTGCTTGGGGTGAGGTCGCCGGATGGGTGGTTGTGGCCGATGATGAGGGCGACAGCGTTTAAGCGCACGGCTTCGCGAAAGATGTCACGGGGATGGACGTTGGCGCTGTTGGCGGTGCCAACGAAGAGCTCTTTGGCGGCGATGAGGCTGTGCTTGGCGTCGAGATAGAGGGCGTGGAAGCTTTCCTGCTCGCTGTTTCTGATCTGGGTGCGGATGAACCAGGCGGCGCTGGCGCTGGTGGTGATGCGTTTACTTTCCTGCTGGCTCTGCACGAGGGCGAGTCGGCGTCCGAGCTCGATGGCTGCCAGGAGCATGCAGGCTTTGCTGGGGCCGATGCCTTTGATCTCGCAGAGGGAGCGCATGTTCTGGTGCAGCAATCCTTCTAGGCCGCCTGTGTGGGTGAGGACGATCGCGGCGAGGTCGGTGACGTCATGGAGGACGGTGCCTGTCTGCAGGAGGATGGCGAGGAGCTCGGAATTGGAGAGGTCCTGCGGGGAACCCTGGATGAGGCGCTCACGTGGACGCAGCTCGAGGGGGCGGTCTTTGAAGCGTGGTCTTTCTGGTTTTTCAGGGGGCTTCACTGGTCTTCCTCCTCCCACTCTGCAAGCATCTGGCGCACGAGATCAAGGGGCAGGCCGACGACGTTGTCGTAGGGGCCCTGGAGCTTTTCCACGAATTTTCCGCCCTGGCCCTGGATGCCGTAGGCGCCGGCTTTGTCGAGGGGTTCGCGGCTTGCGATGTAGTCCTGGATCTCCTGCTCGCTCAGGGTGCGGAAGTGGACGCTGCTTTGGGCGTGGCGGGTGATGCTTTTTTGGCTTTCTGCGCAGGTGAGGGCGACGGCGGTGATGACCTGGTGCTCGGCGCCGGAAAGGGTGCGGAGCATCTGGGCGGCATGGGCGGCGTCGCGCGGTTTTCCGAGGAGAGCGCCATCTTTGCAGACGATGGTGTCGGCGCCGAGGACGAGGGCCTGGGGATTGTCCCGGGCGACGGAGCGGGCTTTTTCAAGGGCGAGGTGCTCGAGGGCTTCTGCCAGGGGCAGGGCGGGATCGAGGGTTTCCTGCTCAAGCGTGGGCGCGCTGATAGTAAAGGGGATGCCAAGCGCGGCAAGCAGGCTCTGACGCCGCGGCGAGGTGGATGCGAGGATGAGGGGTCTAAGCATAACTGTATCCTTTCTTTCGTTCGTTACGCACGGCACTTTCGTTTCTCGAGCAAAGCTTTTTTTCAGGTAGGAGGTAGGAGGTAGCCGCTGCGCGGACCAGCTTGCTTCGCGCGCTGGCAGGTAGGAGGTTTTCTTTGTTGCCGTGCGCCAGGTTTGCAAATAATGCACAGCGTTTGTCACAAATAACGGTCGCTGCGCTTTCCACAACACCACCTCCTACCTCCTACCTGCCGTCAAGCGTCAGCGCGACGGCCTCGCCGCGTCCCTTAGGGACGCAAGAGCTACCTCCTACCTTTTTAATCCTCGTATTTGTTCTTAATGCGGTAGCTGAGGCCTTCAAGGCTGACGGCGAGGTCGATCTGGCGGATCTCGATGCTGTCGCAGGTGATGAGGCTTGCTGGCGAAAAGTTCATGATGCCCTTGATACGTGTTTCACAAAGCAGGTCGGCAACGTCCTGCGCGGAGGATTCTGGCACGGCGAGCACGGCGATGTCGACGCTGTTTTCGTCGATGTAGTCGATCATTTTTGTGATGGGGAGGATCGGCAGGCCGTTTAAGGTCATGCCGATCTTGTTCACGTCGTTGTCAAATACGGCAGAGATCTTGAATCCGCGCTTTTCAAAGCCGGCGTAATGGGTGAGGGCGCTGCCGAGATTGCCGGCGCCGACGAGGATCATTTTCCAGGGATGATCGACGCCTAAGATCTCTTTGATGATGTTGTTGAGCCCTGTTACGTTGTAGCCGACGCCGCGCATGCCGAAATCGCCAAAATAAGCGAGGTCTTTGCGCACCTGCGCGGGGGTTCCCTGCACGCCCTGGGCGATATCAACGGAGGACACTTTCTGCACGTTCTGCTCCTCCATTTTGGTCAGGTATCGCGAATACATGGACAGGCGCGTGATGGTTGCTTCTGGGATCTTATCTGCTTTCATGGCCTGAGGTCACCTTCCTGTTTTCAAAAAATCTCCATATAATATAATGATACTTGAACGCGCTGGTTTTTCGCAAGCAGGTTTGCTAAAAAAAGCACAAAGTTAATTTATGGAAGGCGTTCGGGGATATTTTCTAATAATACCCGCTTCTGTCATAGATATACAATTTTAATTACAATCCCGCGTCTGGCAGTTGAAATTCGCCGCATTTATGCTAGAATAAGGGGGTAAAGATCCAAACACATTTCTAATCATCATCAAAGGAGAGATCATTCCATGAAAATCGCTGACAATGTCTATTATGTCGGTGTTTCCAACCCTACGCTGCGCGTGTTCGACATCATCATGTGCACGGAATACGGCACGACATACAATTCCTACCTGGTCAAGGGCGCTGACAAAACGGCGCTGATCGACGGTGCGCACAAGGGTTTTGAAGCGAACTTCCAGGAAAATGTCGAAGCGATCACTGATTTTGCAAACATTGATTACATGGTTGTCAACCACACGGAGCCTGACCACTCTGGCGCGATCCGTCTGGTGATCGAAAAGAATCCTGACATCGTTGTCTACGGCACAGCTGCCTGCCTGAAGAATCTGGACAATATTGTGCGTCTGCCATTCAACCGTGTGGCTGTCAAGGACGGCGACACGCTGGAATTGGGCGGCAAAACGCTGACGTTCTGCGTCTCCCCTAACATCCACTGGCCTGACACGATGATGACCTATCTGGCAGAAGACAAGATCCTCTTCAGCTGCGACTTTTTGGGCGCGCATTTCGCTGAGCCTACGATGTATGTCCACAAGGCGTACAAGAAGGAGCTCTACGAAAAAGAATTCAAGGTCTACTACGACGCCATCATGGGGCCATTTGCGAAGTTTGTCATCCGCGCGCTGGATCGCATCAAGGATCTGGACATCGCGCTGGTCTGTCCAAGCCACGGGCCTATGATCATGGGCGGCGACATCCAGGTTGCGATGGATACCTATCGCAAGTGGGCAACGCCTGAGGAAAAAACGGACAAGACCGTTGCCATCTACTACGTCTCTGCTTACGGCTACACCCGCCAGATGTGCCAGTATCTGGCAGAAAAGCTCGAAGCAAAGGGCCTTGTTGTCAGTGCCTTCGACGTGATCAAGACAGACGCTGCAGATATCGCTGCGCATCTGGAAGACGACTGCCTGGTCTTTGGCTCGCCAACGCTGAACCGCGCTGCCCTCAAGCCTGTGCTTGATGTGATCAGCTCGATCGACGCTGTCGGCGCTGCTGGCCGTCCATATGCAACGCTGGGCTGCTTTGGCTGGAGCGGCGAAGCCTGCGCGCAGCTCAACGACCGCTGCAACTCGATCAAGATGAAGCAGGTCGGCGAAAGCGTACGCAGCCAGTTCACCCCAACCGACGAAGTCTGGGCTGCTCTTGACACGCTGGCTGACCAGATCGCTGAAACGGTGAACAAATAATTGCCTTTTCTCGCGCCTCGGAGAAAATCCGGGGCGTTTTTTGTTTGCTTTCTCTGGCGATTTTCGTTATAGTGATAGGAGCACACCCAAAACAAAAACGGAGGTATCAGAATCAATGGAACGAAACGTTTACGACGTGCTGACAGAACGTGGCTACATTGAACAGGCCACCCACGCAGATGAGATCCGCGAGCTGCTCGGAAAGGAAAAGGTCACCTTCTATATTGGCTTTGACCCAACCGCCGACAGCCTGCACGTCGGTCACTATATCATGTTTATGGTCATGCAGCACATGCAGCAGCATGGCCATCGCCCGATCTTTCTGGCCGGCGGCGGCACTGGGATGATCGGCGACCCATCAGGACGCAGCGACATGCGCCGCGTGATGACCGTCGATATGATCGACGACAATGTGGAGCATTTCAAAAAGCAAGCTGAGCGCTTCATCGATTTTGCAGACGGCAAAGCGCTGCTCCTGAACAACGCAGATTGGCTGCGTAAGCTCAACTACATCGAATTCCTGCGCGACTACGGCGCCTATTTCTCCATCAACCGCATGATCAACGCCGAATGCTACAAATCCCGCATGGAACAGGGGCTGACCTTCCTGGAATTCAACTACATGGTCATGCAGAGCTACGACTTCCTCCACCTCTACCGCGAATACGGCTGCAAGCTGCAGTTCGGCGGCAACGACCAGTGGAGCAACATCATCGGCGGTGTCGAGCTCATCCGCAAGGCCGACCAGGGTGAGGCCTATGGGCTGACCTTTAAGCTCCTGACCAAAAGCGATGGCACGAAAATGGGCAAAACCGCCGGCGGTGCCGTCTGGCTCGATGCCGACAAGATGAAGCCATACGATTTCTACCAGTACTGGCGCAATGTGGCCGATGCCGACGTGAAAAAATGCCTCTCCCTCCTCACCTTCCTGCCAATGGACGAGGTCAACCGCCTGGCTGCGCTGGAAGGCGCCGAGATCAACAAAGCCAAGGAGATCCTCGCTTACGAGGTCACGAAAAACGTCCACGGCGCCGCTGCCGCTGAAGAAGCGCAGAAGGCTGCCCGCGCCCTTTTCGGCGGCGCAGACGAAGCCGGCTCCATCCCAACCACGGAAATGGCCAGCGCCGATTTTGAAGGCGAAGGCCAGGGCCTCCTCAATCTGCTCAAATCCGTCGGCCTCACCCAGACCACCAGCGAAGGCCGCAGACTCGTTGAACAGGGCGGCGTGTCCCTGAACGACAACGCCGTGAGCGACGTGCACTACGCCGTCACCACCGCAGATTTCGCCGACGGTCAGCTGAAGATCCGCAAAGGCAAAAAGAAATATCACATCATCAAGCTCGTGTAAGCTCGTGCAAAACGCTCGCCTCAGCGGGCGTTTTTTTGTGCGCTTGTAGCACACAGGTATTTATGATAGTATGGAGATATATTTGCAGCAAACGAACGCGGAGGAAACCATGGGCAAGCAAAATGAAAGAACAGATCAGGAAAAAATGCTTCGCAGCTCTGCGGCTGAATATCTCACCTATGTCGCCTCTACAGGTGACCAGAAAGATAGCGTGGAAATGCGCTATGAAGATGAGAACATATGGCTGACGCAGAAAATGATGGCTGCTTTGTATGATGTATCAAAGCCAACGATCAGTGAGCATATCAAAAAAGTCTACGCCGACAGCGAGCTGACGCCAGAGGCAACTATTCGGAAATTCCGAACAGTTCAAGTTGAAGGAGAACGCCAGGTACAACGGACGATCAACCACTACAATCTTCAGATGATCATCGCCGTTGGTTTTAAGGTAAACTCCGAGCGCGCCGTGCAATTTCGCAAATGGGTCAATCAGATCGCAAAGGACTACACCATCAAAGGCTGGGTCATGGACGACGAACGATTGAAACGCGGCACCTATCTGACCGACAAGTATTTTGAAGAACAGCTCGAACGTGTTCGAGAAATTCGTGCCAGCGAGCGCAAATTTTATCAAAAGATCACCGACCTCTATGCCACAGCTATTGACTACGATAAAAACGCAGCTGCAACACGCCGTTTCTACGCCAGCGTGCAAAATAAGATGCACTACGCTGTACACGGTCACACCGCTGCAGAGCTGATCGTCAGTCGCGCCGACAGCCAGAAACCACACATGGGTCTGACCACCTGGCAAGATGCGCCAGACGGCAAGATCAGAAAATCAGATGTGACCGTTGCCAAAAACTATCTCACCGCTTTCGAGCTCGGTCAGCTCAACCGCATGGTCACTGCGTATCTGGATTTTGCCGAAAATATGGCCCAACGCAAAATTCCACTAACCATGCAGGATTGGGAAGAACGATTGAACCGCTTTATCGAAATGTTCGAATACGGCATGCTGCAGGATGCTGGCAAAGTCAGCGCAGAGATCGCCCGCATACACGCGGAAACAGAGTTTGAAAAATATCGCATCATCCAGGATCAACAATTTCTGTCAGATTACGATCGCTTTGTACAGGAGCTGGAAGGAGATTGATCGAAAACGTGATGCAAAACGCTCGCCTCGGCGGGCGTTTTTTGTGTGTTCTCCTCTATTGCTTTTCCACAACGGCAATGGCGTTATTCCATTTGATCCTACAAGCAACACACTCTTTTCACTGCCATCCCTCGCAAGCGCTCACAAAAAAATAAGAGCACTTTTCCACGCGTGTTCCTGCGCGAAAAAAGTGCTCTTATCCAGTTTATGTCGCCTTATTCAGCCAAAAACCGCTCGAGGATCGCTGCGACCTGCGCACGCGTTGCGCTGCCTTGTGGCTGGAGGGTATCGGCGGTCATGCCGGTGATATAGCCTTTCCTTCCAGGACTAGCTCGGAGCAGCGTTTGGTCTTACTGCCAGCTTCCGTCACTCAGAGAGAAAGCGCTGCGAAATGGCAGCCACTTGAGCTCGCGTCGCTGCCCCCTGCGGTTGAAGGGTATCTGCGGTGACACCTGTTAGCAGTCCTTTTGCTACCGCCCATTGCATGGTGTCTGTTGCCCATGTGCTGACGTTTTCTGCATCGCTGTAGGCATCGAGGCTTGCTCTTGCGCTCACGTCTTCGCCCTTGTAGGCGGCGTAGTTCATCAGGATCGCTGCGAGCTGTTCGCGGGTGATGGCGTCGTTTGGTCGGAAGGTGTTATCTTCGTAACCATTGACAACGCCGACGCTGGCTGCCCAGTTGACGGCGGTGGCGTACCATTCGCCCTCCACATCAGCAAAGCCTGCGTCATTCGCACTTTCCACGCCTTCCAGACGCGCCAGCATGCTCACGATCATGCCGCGGGTTGTGGTGGCGTCTGGCGCAAATTCATTGGCGCTGACGCCAGTCATCAGGCCACCCGCATACGCATACTGCACAGCATCCTTGTACCACGCATTTGGCGCCACATCGATAAAGATGTCGCTGACATCTGTCGCTGGTTCTTCTGGTTCTGTCCAGTCAGGATCTTCTGCGAAGGTCGCGCTGATTCGTACATCTGCGCTAGGCATCGTGAAGGTGTAGGTGCCATCGCCATTATCTGTGAGTTCCACTTCCTTGCCGTTCGCAGTAACAACGAGCTCATCCAGCAGACACGCTTCGTCTGGCGTGACTTCGATCGTCACCTTGTCGCCTTCCGTGGCATAGCGGTCCACGGAGATCGTGCCATTATTGCCAACGCTCGTGAAGACTTCGTAGCTGTATTTGCCAGTGTAAATGATCTCTTCCCACTGAGCAGTTAAAGTCATCCCTGCAGTCACAGTGATCTTGTCGCCAGGGTTGTAAGTGTTTGTGCCATCAGACCAACCAAGGAAACGATATCCATCGCGATCCGGTGCTGATGGAACAGTGATTGTTGCGCCCTTATTGATGGTGATTTTGTTGATATTACCAGTTCCATCGTTGACGGTGATTTCAATGTCTACCGACGGATCGATATCTTCATCGGTCAAGTCAACAATGATATCTCCTGGTTTTGCTGCATTTTGCGCTTCTTCACTACTTGTGAAATAGCTGTATGGTACCTTTGATTCCTGCGAGCTATATAATTCTGTTGTAATCGATTTATCTAACAAATCTTTTTCGACAGAGCTGGAATAGTTCCCACCGCTGATCGTTACAATTGATGCAGAATTGTTAAATTCAGCTTCTTCTCTATCTATATTGTTGAAAGAATATGCTTTTACGGCTTCAGAACCATCAGCTGAGCTGAACGATCCGTCCCGAACGGTAATTTTCCCAAGATCTTTATAACCATCACGCTTAATGATAGACACCGCAGCCCCGTCCATAATCGGACCATCATTTTCCGTCTTTTCTTGTGGGGTCCCAGTTGCTGTAATCGAGGTGTTAGCACCCGTTATATTTAAACTGCCGCCACAAACCTGAACACCAGTATGGCCCGTGATTTGGGAGTTATCAATGGTCAGAACGCCATTGCCACTAGGCCAGTAAACCCCAATACCATTCGGTGCACTGATAGAAGAATTATTTTTCAGTGTAAGATTGTTACCGACTTGCCTTCCGTTTGTCACAGCACCGAAGGTGCCATTAGCCGTCACCTTTACATTGTCCAACGTCACAGACGAATTGTTCTGCAAAATCGAAACACCGTTACTCAAGCTGATTAAGCTACCATTTTTGATTGTGAGATTGCTGTTGGTGCTGATAATATACACAACAGACAACGCACTATTGGAATTTGTGCACTCAAAAGTATGGCCTTGTAAATCTAGTATTGCAGTTTTATTGTCACCAATTCGAATATCGTCAGTTCCTGTATAATCGTTCACCAATTCAACAGAACCGTCAACTGACGCTGCAATAGCACTACTCAGAGAACCATAAATATACTCTCCATCAGTAGTGGTAGTTTTAAATCCGCCATTGCCAATTGCAGCTACTGCATCATCAGAATATAACAATTGTGCTTTGTTCTTTAATTGAATTTGCTGATTGGTCGTGCTGTTTAATACGAGATTTCCCTCTAATTTAACATCTAATTTTTCTGTACCAGAAAGATTCAATGGTACCGCCGCAGTTATAGTACTCGGTTCTGATGCATTGTTAATAATGGAGACTGTCATTCCCGGTTTACTGTCTTTGTTTCCGATTTCTACAGAAATACCTTCGCCGGCTTCATTTGTAATGCTATGTCCATTAAGGTCAATGGCTGTATTTGGCACAGTGACTTTGAGAGCAGAGTACTTGGTATCTGCTGTAACATCTTGTAAAAGGACCAATGTTTGCTCTTCAGTTAAAGCTTTAGCTGCTACGGTCGTACTGCTGTATAAAGTGTCGCCAATTTTTGCTGCTGCATCCGATTCTTCGGTCAATTTCTGAACCACAAATACATCATTTTCCTTGACGCACATTTTTTCGGCAGGCAAAGAATTTGAAATATCGCTACCGAAAGAACTACCGAAAACAGTTTCCGGCGCGAATGTCCCGCTTACTTTGGTAATAAAGCCGCTGTATAAATTAGCAGATTTATTGGTACCGATGTCTAAGCCATCAATCCACGGAGCTTTTTTAGACGTTTCACCATTTGTACCAATCGTAATTGTTGCGGATGTGTTGTCAATTGCGTAAGAAGTAGATCCCTCAATGAGCTCTAATCGGCCAGAAATAATATTGACAATACCACCGCTTGAAACAAGCGCCTTTTGACCAATAAGTTTTCCGCCATTCACGGTAAATTTACTGTCTTTGCCGTTGAACGTGTTTGTTTTTACCGCTCCATTTTTTGTTGTTTGTAATACGCCACTTTCAAGTGTCAAGTTGCCAGTGCTGTTTACAGTGATCATATTATTCACCGTACCACTTATCATACCAGTTTCTCGGCTATCTTTGATCGTCAACGTCCCATTCACGTAGATGACTTTTTTTGTGGTCAGTGTCTGTCCATTGAGATCAAGTGTTATATCTTGCCCTTCAGTGATTTTAGGGGCTTTTTCTGAGAGATCAATTGCAGCCGTTAATCGAATCACTGTTGGGCTAGTTGCCTTTTCTATCTCACTTAACAGATTTTCAGCGGAATCTACAGTAACTGTTGTCACAGTCTGCTGCGAAAGCACTTCATCAACTGGTTCAGCCAATACGCCAGTTGGGCACAAAGCAGCCATCATGCTTCCAGCTAGCATAAAACTAATTATTTGCAAACTCTTTTTTCTCATGCTTTTCCTCCTAACTTTAGTCAAAAATCATCCGTCAGCTCTCGTTGATCATGCAACCCTGCTGATTCACGCAGGATCTGCGACGCGCCACCTCCCCTCTTCCTGATACAAAAAAGACGCCTGCAGGGCATAGTGCTCCTGCAAGCGTCGTATCATTCTGGAAAGTGCGCAGCCAAAAATACGCGCAGTTATGCTATGCGTGCGTGCGTGCGTGCGTGCGTGCGTGCGTGCGTGCGTGCGTGCGTGCGTGCGTAGCGATTATGGCGCGCTGGGTCATGGCTGTCAACTCCCTTTTTCGTTGATAAGTTTATTATAACTTGCCAACTCAGAAATCACAAGGGATGTGATGGTTTGTGCCAATAAAATTCCGGCGCGGAGCGGGAGATCTGCGGCAGAAAAAAGACCGTCTCCTTTGCGGGAGGCGGTCTGTGTGTTTATGCGTTGGCTGGGTCGCCGTAGAGCTTGATCTTTTCGATATAGGCGCGGCCGAGGTCAGAAAGCTCCTGTTTTTCGCTGAGCACATAGCCGACGTGCATGTCCTGATCCTCTGCGAGGGGCACGCCAACGATACGCGCACCTCTGAGATAGCGCGGGAAAAATCCGCTGGCGATGGTGTAGGCGTCGGTGCCGATGAGGAGGTTGACGAGGCTGCCGGTGTCGCTGAGCTTGATGCTCTTATCGGTGGAGAGCTCGCTGTAGAGCTCTTCAGAGAAATGCGCGTTGTCGTCGCCGCCCTGCATGAAATTGATGCGCGGATAATCCTGCAGGTCCTTGAGGCTGAGGCGGCTCTTGTATGCGAGGGGATGGTCTGTGCGGATGAAGACCTGTGGCTTGACGGAAAAGAGGGGATAAAAGGCGAGCTTGCTGTCTTCGAGGGTTTTGCGGATGGCGAGCTCGTTGTCGCGGCTGATGTAGATGATGCCGAGGTCGCTGAAGCGGTTTTTCACGTCGTCGAGGATCTGGTGCACGGTGGTTTCGTGGAGGATGAACTCGAAGCGTTCTTTGCCAAATTCGTCGACGACATCGACAAAGGCGTTGGTTGTGAACACATAATGCGGGCTGGACACGGCGAAGCGGATCTTGCCGGGGGTGTGGGAGATGTATTTATCCTCCAAAAGCTCCATCTGATGCAGCACCTGGCGCGCATAGCCGACGAACTCCATGCCTTCAGGCGTGACGACGATGCCGGCGCGGCTGCGGATAAAGATGGTGATGCCGACTTCTTCCTCGATGTCTTTGATGGCGTTGGACAGGCTCGGCTGGGAAATATATAGCTTTTTTGCAGCTTCTGTAATGGTGCCGTTTTCCACGACGGAAACGATATATCTCAACTGCTGAATTGTCATTGGATCACCCACCATTCATCTATATATTCTAATGCAATTATAGCATGGATAAGGGCCAATTTTCCACGGCGTCGGCGTGGTCAATTGGTGATATTTTTTGAAAGTTCACGGGCTTTTCAGGCGCTTCCGGCATACTGGATAGCTGCGCGGGCATCTTTTCCTAACTATAAGCAGATGTCATCTTTCGTGGACGCAAGAAAAGTGTTATACTGAACGCAATCATTCCTCGGCAGATGCGTCGTCCTCTGCGGCTTCCGCAGCGTCTGCCTGAGCAAACAGCGCCATGAGGCCCTGCATGAGATCGTCTTTGCAGGAGGTTTCGGAGCAATCCGTCTCGCGTGTGTCTGTCATGGTGATCATTCCTTTCCTTTTTTTAGGTAGGAGGTAGCCCTGCGGGGCCGGCGCGTTTCACTTGCCGGCAGGGAGGAGGTAGGAGGTTTCGGCTATTGCTGTGCCTGAGGCAACGTTTCTAGCGATATGAACGCTTCTTGCGAAACGTCTGTCACGCCCAACACGGGCGTAAACCTCCTACCTGCGGACAAGCGTCAGCGCGTCCGTCGCGCGAAGCGCGCTACCTCCTACCTCCTACCTCCTACCTCACAAATCCCATTATCCCACGCTGCTGGTATTCTTTCAAGCCCTGCGGCGCAATTTCACCCATATCCCTGATCTTAGTCCCCTGTGCGTTCCAATTCTGGATAAGTGCGAGCAGACGAGGGAGTGCTGCTCGACGAAAGACGCCTGTCTGCGGTGCATCGGACGCTCCCGTGATCAACCCACACTTCCTCAGGCGGGGAAGTGTGTTTTATTTTGGAGGAGATTATGACTTACGAAGAAGCAAAACAGGCCCTGGAGGGCTACAGCGCCCTTGGCTCTGTCTATGGCCTGGAAAATATCACCCGTCTGATGGACGCGCTTGGTCGTCCGGAGCGGGCGCTGGAGATCGTCCACGTTGCTGGCACGAACGGCAAGGGCTCGACGGTGACGACGCTCGCTGCGATCCTGGAAGCGGCGGGCATTCCCACTGCGACCTACACCTCGCCGGAGGTGAACACCTATCTGGACCGTTTCCGCACGCGCGGTCTGCCTGCGGAGGAAGAGGCTTTTGTGCGCGCCTTTGAACGCACGGAGGCGGCTTGCGAGGGGATCGTGGGCGCGGGCTTTCCGCATCCGACGATCTTTGAAATGGAGCTGGCGATCGCTGTGCTGATCGCGCTGGATGCTGGCTGCACGGCGATGGTGCTTGAAACGGGCCTTGGCGGTCGGCTGGACGCGACGAACGTTGTCGAGCATCCGGCGCTTGTGGTGTTCACGGCGATCGGCATGGACCACATGCAATTTCTCGGCAACACGATCGCAGCGATCGCCCGCGAAAAAGCGGGCATCATCAAGCGCGGGGTGCCTGTCGTTTCCTACGACAACGATGCGGCGGCAAACGCTGTCATCCGCGAGACTGCCTGCGCGCTGGCTGCGCCCTGCCGCTTTGCGGATGCCGATGCTGCGGAGGTAGTCGCGCGGGATCTCGACGGGCAGACGATCCTTTATCGCGGCGTGCGCTATCGCTATCCCCTGATCGGCACGCATCAGCTGAAAAACTTCGTCCTCATCCTGACGGCTGTGGAGGCGCTGCGCGAAGCTGGCTGGCAGATCCCGGAGGACGCTGTGCACACGGCGCTTTCCCGCGTGCGCTGGCCGGGGCGGTTTGAGATCGTCTGCAAAAGGCCGGTCATCGTGCTGGACGGTGCGCACAATCCGCAGGCTGCCCAGGCCCTTGCCGAGACGCTGCGCGCCTGGTTTCCAGGAAAACGCGCCCATTTTCTCATGCACATCTTCCGCGACAAGGACGCTTCCGGCATCCTGCGCCAGATCGCGCCTGTCTGCGCCAGTCTCACCCTCACCACGATCGACCGCGAGCGCTCCGCCGATCCGGCAGCGCTTGGCGCCATCGCTGCGCAGTTTTTGCCAGAGGACGCCATCCAGCTTGAGCAGGATTTTGCCAAAGCCCTGCAAAACACCCTCCGCACCCTCGCCCCCGACGACATTCTCATCATCTGCGGCTCCCTGTCTCATCTCGAAACCTCGCGCCGCCTACTCGCTCACAATGAAAGGATAGAGGTATCATGGTAGATATTGAAAAAACAGAAAAAGCCATCCGCGATCTCCTCCTCGCCATTGGCGAAGATCCCGACCGCCCAGGCCTCGCAGAAACACCAAAACGCTGCGCCAAAATGTACGCAGAGCTCCTCGCCGGCATGGACAGCGATGCCCAGGAGCATCTCTCCAAACAGTTCGATGTGCCCCATTCGGAATTTCTCCTGGAAAAGGACATCCCCTTCTACTCCCTCTGCGAACACCATCTCCTGCCCTTCTTCGGCAAGGCGCACATCGCCTATCTGCCGAACGATCGCGTTGTTGGGCTTTCCAAGCTGGCGCGCACTGTCGAGGTCTACGCGCGCCGTTTGCAGCTGCAGGAGCAGATGACCACCCAGATCGCCGACGACATCATGCGCCATCTCGACGCCCGCGGCGTCATGGTCGTGATCGAAGCAGAGCACCTCTGCATGACCATGCGCGGCGTCAAAAAACCTGGCGCAAAAACCATCACAACCTGCGTCCGCGGCGCTTTTGAGGATCAGGCCGAGCTGCGAGCGACCGTGCTCAGCCTGATCCGCCAATGAACGCGCCAGATCGCCTGCTCGCCCATCCCGATTACCAGCGCGCCATCCGCGCCATCGCAGAGCGCGAGCAGGATCGCCGCTTCTGCCGTCACGGCCTCGACCACGTCAGCGACGTCGCGCGCCTGCTCTGGATCCTCGTGCTCGAAAACGGGCGTCCCTTCGACAAGGACACCGCCCTCCTCACAGCCATGCTCCACGACATTGGCCGCAGCGTGGACAACGACAACCACGACGCCGAAAGCGTCCGCATCGCGCGCACACTCCTCGCAGAGATCGACACTCCGCCTGCGCAGAGCGCGCAGATTCTTTCCGCCATCGCCAGCCACCGCGACAAAAATGCGACCATCGATCCACAGCAAGCCAGCCTCGGCCAGCTCCTGGCCCTCGCAGACAAGAAGAGCCGCCCCTGCTATCGCTGTCCTGCAGCCGCAGACTGCTACTGGCCAGAAACCCTCAAAAACAAAACCATCACCCTTTAAGGAGGCTTCCAATGTACATCGGACAAAAATATTTTGATTTCTCCGGCGCTACGCCCTTCGTCATGGGCATTCTGAACATCACCCCGGATTCGTTCTCCGACGGCGGACGCTACAACAGCGTCGATGCCGCAGTCGAACACGCCCTCGCCATGGTGCAGGACGGCTGCGACATCATCGACATCGGCGCCGAATCCACCCGTCCCGGACACACGCAGATCTCCACTGACGAAGAATGCAGCCGCCTCATCCCCGTGCTGCAGGCGCTGAAAAACGCCACCGATATTCCCCTCTCCGTGGACACCTACCGCGGCACCACAGCGCGCGAAGCCATCGCCAACGGTGCCGACATGATCAACGACATCTGGGGCCTCCTCGATGAAGATCCCGTCGCACCTGTCGTTCGCGACGCCAACTGCCCGATCTGCATCATGCACAACCGCCACGACAACAACTACAGCGACTTCGTGCGTGAATGGCTGCGCGACCTCTTGGATCGCGTCGACCGCGCCCTCGTCTGCGGCATTCCCAAGGAGCACATCATCCTCGACCCAGGCATCGGCTTTGCCAAAAGCTTCGACTGGGACATCCTCGCCATGCAGCACCTCGACACCCTCGCCGCTCTCGGCTATCCCGTGCTCCTCGGCCTCTCGCGCAAGCGCATGATCGGCACCCTTTCCGGACTCCCGCTCGCAGAACGCGACGAACCAACCGCCGCCGCCAATATCTACGGCTATCTCAAAGGCGCGCGCATCTTCCGCGTGCACAACGTCGCCCTTGCGCGTCGCACCCTCGATACCTTCGCCCAGCTGGAGGTGCAGAACCATGGATAAGATTTCGCTCACCAGCCTTGAGATCTTCGCCCACCACGGCGTCTTCGATTTTGAAAAGGAAAACGGCCAGACCTTCATCCTCGACTGCATCTGCACCCTCGACACCCGCCCAGCCGGCACCACCGACAACCTCGCCGCATCCCTCGATTACGGCGCCCTCGCAAAACGCCTCACAGCACTTTTCCAGGAAAAAACCTTCGATCTCATCGAAGCCGCAGCAGAATACTGCGCCCGCGCACTCCTGCGCGAATATCCCCTCGTGCGTAGTCTCAGCCTCACCGTGAAAAAGCCATCCGCCCCCGTCGGACTCCCCCTCGCCTATCCAGCCGTCAGCATCACCCGCAGCTGGACACCAGCCGTTCTCGCCCTCGGCAGCAACATCGGTGACCGCGCCGCAGAGCTCGACCAGGCCTGCCAGGCCCTCGCAACGCAGCCCGACATTCGCCTGCTCAAAACCTCCGACTGGATCGAAACCGCGCCCTGGGGCAACACCGACCAGGATCCATTCCTGAACGGCGCCGTTCTCATCGAAACCCTGCTCTCTCCGCAGGAGCTTCTCCAGACCATCCACACCATCGAAGCCGCGCAGGGCCGTCAGCGCCTCGTCCACTGGGGCCCGCGCACCCTCGACATCGACATCATCTACTACGACGATCTCCTCCTCGACCAGCCAGACCTCACCATCCCCCATCCCCTCAGCCTCCAGCGCGCCTTCGTCATGGACCCCGTCGCAAGCATCGTCCCTTACTGGATCGATCCCCGCTACGGAAAAACCATCACCGCCCTCTGGCAGCCAGCAGAAGAATAAAAAACGAGCACACCGTCCGGATCATCCCAGACAGTGTGCTCATTTTTATGTCAGCGCATCCGCGCCACCAGCCAGCCTCCATAACAGCAGACCAGCCCCAGCACCACAGAAAGCACCATATAGGAAAGCGCCACCCCCTGGCGCCCACCAGCGAAAAGCTTCAGCGCCTCGCTCGAAAACGTTGAAAACGTCGTGAAGCCCCCGCAAACACCAATCTGCAAAAACAGCACCAGATTCCGCGAGATCCCAGGATCCCGCAGCGCCGATTCGCTCACGATCCCCAAAATAAACGACCCCAGGAGATTGATACAAAACGTCTTCACAGGAAATCCACTCGCAGTCTCCACCGCCAAAAGCCCGATCAAATACCGCGCCACACTCCCAATAAAACCGCCAAGCCCCACAAACAAACATTCCAGCATCATCCTGCCCCTTTCCGTAAATCTTTCCTCCATTGTAGCCCTTCCCCAGTCTGCGTGCAAGATTCCTCTTGCCTGCGCTCCCATTCTCCGCTATCCTAGATATAGTTCCACCAGAAAGGAGCCCGCCGTCATGATCCGCCTGAGAAGCCTCATCATCCTCATCCTCTGCGCACTTCTGCCCCTTGCCACCTTGAGCGGCTGCGCAGAAAAATCCCTCGACCCAGCGCCGCTGGTCGCCCTTATGCCGCTGGACAGCCGTCCCTGCAACACGCAATATCCAGCGCTGCTCGCCGAAAGCACCAGCGCCACCCTCGCCCTTCCGCCAGAAGACGCCATGGATAATTTTCTCGATCCCGCAGACACCACAGTTCTCTGGAGCTGGCTCGAAGAACAGGCTGAAGCCGCCGATCACCTCGTCATATTCACCAACAGCCTCTTCTGCGGTAGCCTGATCGCAAGCCGTAGCAGCGGCGCCTACGACAACATTCAGGAAGATCTCCAGCGCCTGCAGGATCTTCTCACCAGCTTCAAAGCGCGCGAAGATGCCGCAAGCGTCACCGTCGTGCAGGTGCTCCCGCGGCTGTCGCCAAACCAGTTCGACAGCGCCCTTTACCCATACTACGACGCCCTCACCGCCTACGGCCAAGCGTGGGACCAGGCCGACGAAGCCGGTGAATCTGCGCCAGCCTCCGCAGAAATCCCTGCAGACATCCTCCAGGATTATCAGAACCTGCATAAGGAAAGCGCTCAGCTCGCGCAACGCCTCGACAGCCTCGCCGCAGCTGGCCTCATCGACCAGCTTCTCATCAGCCAGGACGACGGCACCGAACACAGCCCCGCCAACATTACCTTCCGCAGCCTCGCCGAGCATTCTGAAAACACCCAGCTCCTGCACGGCGCAGACGAGCTCGCCATGCTCCTCGTGAGCGATCTTTCTGCAGCAGATCTCACCGAAACACCTGTGCGCATCATCTATTCCGACGAAGACGCAAAAGCCACCACCTATCCTTACGAAGCCATCCCCCTCGCAGAAATGACCACGCAAAAGCTCGCCCTCGCTGGACTCAGCGAAGAGCAGGACGCCAGCACCACCCTCTACATCCATTGCAGCTCCGACGATGCCGAAGCAACCCTCAGCGCCGTGCAAAACCACGACGGCCTCTTCGCCCTCGCCGACGTCGCCCAGACCAACCAGGCCGATCCAGCGCTGGCAGACGCCCTTCTCTCGCCGGAAAACGCCAGCGCCCTCGACGCCTACGCAGGCTGGAACACAGCAGGCAACACCATCGGCACCACCATCGCAACCCTGCGCGCCATGGACACCCTCGACGCCCGCTGGGACGATCTCTCCGCTGACGCACGCAAAAACGCCGTCCGCGCCCTCTATACGTTCCGCGCCATCCGCCTCGCAGAAGACATCTGCTACATGGCCCAGATCCGCCCAGACCTGCAGCAGCAACTCGCCCTCGTAGATATCCAGGACCACACCTCCGCCTTCGCAGACAGCACCGCCTGGCAAAAAGCCAACACCCAGCTCCAGCAGACCTACACCCCATACAACACCCAGCTCGCCACCTTGTTCAACGGCGCACACACCCTTCGCCTCACCAACCACACCATCCCCGTGCAGATCACAAACTTCGCAAGCCAGGCCACCTTCCCATGGCCACGCAGCTTCGAAGTGCGCATCGACGTGGAAATGGACGTAAGCGTGGAGAGATAAAAAACAATAGACATCGTACGCACATTGTATTATAATGGTCATACAAAGGAGATGATACCATGTCCCAGCAAACAACCGTAAACGTCCGCATGGACGCCGATCTCAAACGTGAATTTGATAAAGTGTGCAACGATCTCGGCCTCACCATGACCACCGCCGTCACCATCCTCGCCAAAAAAATGACCCGTGAAAAGCGCATCCCGTTTGAAGTCTCCATGGATCCCTTCTACAGCGAATCCAACCTTGCAGCGCTGGATCACAGCATCCAACAGTTGAAAGAAGGCAAAGTCGTCATTAAGACCATGGAAGAACTTGAGGCCATGGCCAATGAGTAACTTCAGCTTCACCGAAGATGCATTTGCCGAGTATATTTACTGGCAAACACAAGACAGAAGAACACTCAAAAAGATCAACGCTCTGTTAAATGACATCAACCGCCATCCCTTCGAAGGTCTCGGCAAACCAGAACCGCTCAAGGGCAACTACAAAGGCTTCTGGAGCCGCCGCATCGACGACGCCAACCGCATCATCTATCGCGTCACCGATGACTATTCGAAATCACTCAGTGCAAAGGCCACTACAACGACTAACAACAACCTCACACAAGCAAACATCCCCAGCCTCGGAAGTTCGATAAATCTTCCAAAGCTGGGGATTTCTTTGCAATGTCACAATGACTCTCTCTCATCCAGCGGTAAAACCACTCGACCCTCTGCGAAAAATCCTCCGAAAATCCATCAACACTCTACAAAAAATTTCCCACCGTTCATCGTCAGATAAGCGATCTTTCGTTTCTCTCTGTTCGCTTTTAGCGAAATCTTCTGTAGCCATCGCCACTCACCCCCAGCAAATAAAAATACCCCGGGGCCAGCGCCTGAACGAAAGTTTTTTATCTTTCGTCCGGACGCTGGCCCCGGGTTTTCATTTATTATTCATTCCAATCGCTTTCCGCTTCCACCAATTTTTCACGGAGCTGTTTCTCCAGCGTGACAAACGCCGGGATGAAGCTGTCGCGAATCAGCAGGAGCAATTCATCGATGCTGTCTTCATCATAAACATGTGCGGCTGTGTTGCGTTTTTTTAGCATGGTGAGCCAAACGGCAGCATCGTCTATAAATCCGAGCTTATAGCCAAGCTGCAGAATTTCTCTGGGGGATCCTGTTTCTGCGCCCCCTGCGCCGTGTTCCCTCAGCACTTGCTGCAGCGCTTTCCAGGCCAGTTCAAAGGTGAGATTAAATTGCCCAATAACGCCTGTTCTATAGATGTCATTTTCATTTGCAAACGCAAAATCTGCGCTTTTCAACACCTGAAGAGTGTTTGTGAAATTATCGAGTTTTTTCATAGAGTAAGACCCCGTCTCGTTCTATTTCTTTTTTTAGTTCATCAGAAATATTTCCATCAAGCTCCACAATATCAAACGACAAGAGCGAATGGATATTTTCTTTAAGATCCCAATAAAAGCCGTTAAGATCACCGCCACTTGCAGCGAGATCAATGTCACTTCTTTTCGTGTGGGTTCCTTTTGCACGGGACCCGAAAAGAATAACTTTTTCTATCTGATGCCTGCGCGCGAAGGATACGATCTCCCTCAAGACTCTCTCCGGAACATTAGCGTTCATGCGCATCGCCTCCGGTTCATTCTTCATCCCTGATGTTTCCGTCTGCGGCGGATCTCGTAGAGGAGCACGCCTGTGGCGACGCCTACATTGAGGCTTTCGACGCCGTTTTCCAGCGGGATGCGGACCATCTGGTCGTAGTCTTCGATCTGGCTGGCGCCGTTTCCTTCGTTACCAACGACGAGGGCGATCTTTTCCGGCAGTTCTGTGAAGGCTTCGTCGTAGTCGACGCCGTCGGCATCGGCGACGATAAATTTGAAGCCATATTTTTTCAGCACCTGCACGATCTCTTCCACGTCTTCGATCATGTAAACGGGCAGTTTAAAGATGGTGCCCATTGTCGAGCGCAGCACCTTTTTGTTCGAGAAATCGACGGTGCCCTTGAGGCAGAACACGGCCTTGGCGCCGCTGGCCAAGGTCGAACGGATGATGGAGCCAAGATTACCTGGATCCTGCACGCCATCGACAACAACGACGGTGTCCATCACTGGCCAGAGCTCTTCGCTCCAATCTGGGAAGGAAACGATGGCGGCGATGTCCTGGGGATTGACGGTCGACATGGAATCCTCGAGGATCTCTGGATCAACGAGAAAAGCAGGACCGTCATAGCCTGCGAGCAGCTCCTCATATTTTTCCTCGGAGCCTTCGGCGATCAAAATAACATGCACCATTGCGCCGCTTTCGAGCGCTTCTTCGACAAAACGGCGGCCTTCTGCGACAAACTGTTCGAAAGCGAGACGATATTTGCGCTTTTCAAGGGCGCGCATGCGTTTGATCCACTGGTTTTTATCTGATTCAATGACTTTCATGATGTTCCTCTTTTCATAAGATAACGCTGATTCACTCTCCACAGTATAGCACATAACACGGCGGCGGGAAATATTTTTCTCTCTCCCTCTTGACACCCCCAGGGGGTGGGGGTTAGAATGTGGGTGTAGAAAATAAAACACAGCTAACCACGAGAAAGAAGTGATTCTATATGAGTGAAAAATGCACCACCGATTTTGACGTCAGCGGTATGAGCTGCAGTGCCTGCCAGGCGGCTGTCGAGCGCGCTGTGAAAAAAGCTGGCGCCGACGATGTTTCGGTGAATCTCCTCTCCGGCCGCATGAAGGTGACCCACAGCGATGCCCTCTCCCTCGAAGCGATCATGGAAGCGGTCAATGCTGCCGGCTACCATGCCGAGCCGCACGACACCAGCCAGCTCACGAAGACGCCACAGGAAAGTGCCGAAGAGGTGAACAAGCGTCACCGCATCGTTTCCTCGGTGATCCTCCTGATCCCGCTGATGATCGTCGCGATGCTGCCGATGATGCCATTTGCGCCAGATGCGCTCCTGCATTCCACGCTCTGGCTTGTCGCCAGCCCGCTCATTCAGCTTGTGCTGGCACTTGTGATCCTCATCATCAACCGCGCCTACTTCACAAGTGGATTCCGCGCCATGGCCCAGCTCCGGCCGAATATGGACAGCCTCGTCGCTGTTGGCGCCGGGATCTCGCTGGTCTACAGCCTCTACACCAGCGCCACGATCTTTATGGGCGTTGCTTCGGGAACGACTGACACAGCGTTCCACGGTCTGCACAATCTCTACTACGATTCTGCAGCGATGATCGTTGCCCTCATCACCATCGGCAAATATCTCGAAGCCCGCGCCAAACGCCACACATCCGACGCCATCAGCGAGCTTTTGGCGCTGGCGCCGGAAACCGCCTATCTCGTCGAAGGCGAGGACGTGCGGCCAATCCACACCGCCGATGTCAAAGTCGGCGACATCCTCGAGGTGCGTCCTGGCGGGCGCATTCCTGTCGACGGCGTGCTCGTGAGTGGCAGCTCCTCTGTTGACGAAAGCGCCTTCTCCGGCGAGAGCATTCCTGTCGAAAAAAGCGTTGGCGACACCGTTTCCACAGGCACCATCAACACCACTGGCAGCTTCCGCTTCCGTGCTACCGCCGTTGGTGCCGACACAGCGCTGGCGCAGATCGTCGGCCTGGTCGAAAATGCCAACGCCACAAAGGCGCCGATCGCCCGCACAGCCGACAAGGTCGCAGCCGTGTTCGTGCCTGCGATCCTCTCCATCGCCCTCGTCGTTTTCGCGATCTGGCTCATCGTCGGTGAACCGTTCGCGTTTGCCATCAAAATGGGCATCTCCGTCATCGTCATCAGCTGTCCATGCGCCCTCGGACTGGCAACGCCTGTCGCGATCATGGTCGGCAGCGGCCAGGGCGCAAAAAAAGGCGTCCTCTTCAAAGACGCCGCCGCCCTCGAGCGATTGCATCAGATCGACACCCTCGTGCTTGACAAAACCGGCACCATCACCGAAGGCCGCCCATCGCTGACCGACGTCGTCCCATTCCAGGGACAAAGCCAAACAGACCTCCTCACCCTCGCCGCTTCTCTCGAAGCCCACAGCGAGCATCCGCTGGCGCTGGCCATCACCACCGCTGCTGAGGAAAATGGGCTCGCCCTCCAGAAAGTTTCAGATTTCGATGCTCTTTCTGGTCGCGGCGTCGCAGCAACCATCGCTGGCCAAACCTACTACGCCGGCAATCTCGCGCTCATGCAGAGCCTCGGGCTCGATGTGCGTGGCGCCGACAAAAAAGCAGAACAGCTCGCGCGCGACGGCAAAACCCCGCTTTACATCGCAGATTCTTCCCTCGTGCTCGGCATGATCGCCTGTGCCGATCAGATCAAATCCGACACCCCAAGCGCCATCCAGACCCTGCAAAAGCTCGGCAAACGCATCATCATGCTCACCGGTGACCACCACACCACCGCCCAGGCCGTTGCATCGCGTATCGGTGTGGACGACGTCATTGCCGAAGTCCTGCCCGCTCAGAAAGAGCAGGTCGTCGCCGATCTCATCGCGCAGAAAAACGTCGTCGCCATGGTCGGTGACGGCATCAACGACGCGCCAGCCCTCGCTCGCGCAGACGTTGGCATCGCCATTGGTGCAGGGACAGACATCGCCATCGAAAGCGCCGACGTCATCCTGACATCGAGCCAGCTCACCGACATCGCCTACGCCTACGAGCTTTCCGCAGCAACCATCCGCAACATCCACCAGAACCTCTTCTGGGCCTTTTTCTACAACGTGCTCTGCATCCCACTGGCAGCCGGCGTCTTCTACCCAGCCTTCGGCATCACCTTAAATCCGATGATCGCCGCCGCCTGCATGAGCCTCAGCTCCCTCTTCGTCGTCACAAACGCCCTGCGTCTGCGCCACTGGCAGCCAACCATCGCTCAGGCAGCAGCAGGCCTCCATGCCGTCGAGCAGAATGTGTTCAAAGCCATCAATGAAACCAAATATCAGCAGCGCGCCGAAGCGCCGCACACCTATCGTGCCACCGTCGGCGTCGACGGCATGAGCTGCAACCACTGCAAAATGAGCGTTGAAAAAGGCCTCGGTGGCTTGGATGGCGTCACAAGCGCAGAAGTTTCCCTGGAAAACAAAACCTGCACCATCGAAACCACCCGCGATCCACAGACACTGCCGCTGGAGGAAACCCTTTCCGAACTCGGGTTCACCTTCACCGGCCTGCAAAATAATGATCAAACACCAGAAAGGATGACCAACATGAGTGAAAAAACCTACACCGCAACCGTCAACATCGAAGGCATGGCCTGCAACCACTGCAAAATGAGCGTCGAAAAAGGCCTTGGCGGCCTTGACGGCGTCACCACAGCTGAAGTTTCCCTCGACGACAAAAACTGCAAAATCACCACCACCGTCGACCCAGCCAGCCTGCCGATCGAAAAGACCATCACCGATCTCGGCTTCACCTTCAAAGGCGTGGAAGCCTGATCCCCCGCACAAGGAGAAGGAAAATGCAAGCCAACAAAACCGAGATCACCCGCCTGCTCAAAACCGCCCGCGGACAGATCGACGGCCTCATCCGCATGGTCGAAGAAGACCGCTACTGCATCGACATCTCCAACCAGCTCCTTTCCACACAGGCGCTCCTTGGCACCATCAATGCAGAAGTGCTCACCGCTCACGTCGACCACTGTGTGCGCCAGGCTTTTGAAAGCGGCGATGCCGCAGAGGAAGAAAAAAAGATCGCCGAGCTCCAGGCCGTGCTCAAACGCCTCAGCAAATAGCGATCGCAAAAAAAGCGTCCTGCCGATCAAAAACGATCAGCAGGACGCCATTTTTTTGCAGCGCTCCTCAGAGCGTCGTCACCAGCTCGTCCAGGCTGCGCGTTTTTTCGTGCAGCGGCGATGGCGCAGCATCCTCAGCAGGATAGCCCATCGGCATCAGGAGCACAGGCTTGTGATTCTGCGCAAGGCCCAATACTTCTGCCAGCTTCGATGGCGGAAAATAACCCACCCAGCAGGAACCGATCCCTTCCTCCCAGGCCGCCAGCATCATGTGTGTGGCAACAATGGCTGCGTCCTGTTCCGCGCTCGTGATCCCTTCTTCCAGCGGATTTTTCCAGGTGCGGTCCGTCTCCGCGCAGACACAGAGAATGACAGGCGCATTAAAACCATATTTCGTCAGCCCAGCAACCTTCGCGCGCGCATCTGCGCTTTCGAGTACATACACATGCACCGCCTGATTGTTGCAGGCCGTCGGCGCCAGCTGCCCAGCGACAAGAATGCGATGCAGCGATTCTGCGCTGATCGGCGCATCCTTGAATTTGCGCACCGAATAGCGGGCGCGGGCAAGAGAAATAAATGCATTCATGATCGTGACCCTCTTTCATTTTGTTTTTTCCATTATACCACCATCATCCTTCCACCACCCATCGTTCGAAAATTCGAATAAAGGCAGCCACTATCATTCAATCTTTCGATTGGACAAATCGCATCGCTGATGATATAGTATGGGCAAGTAAATAAGACCAGATGAAGCAGAAGGGAAAATCGTTCATCGATGCCGACGAAGCAACGCGAGATTTGCCGATCCCGCGGAATCTTTCAGGCTTATCCGAAGGCAACCGTCCGACGGATATGGGGATCTTCTGCCGATGGGACTCTGAAGAGCATCTCATCCTTGGATAAGATCTTCCAGAAAGGTTTTATCCAAAGATAAGATCACCGTAGAAGTAAAACTTTCAGGTCAGTATACAGAGGGACGACAAGGCAGCATACGCCGCCTGTGTACGTCCATTTTGTTTGCCAGAAATTTTTACATCCTTCCCATCATCTCCAGGCAAAGTGCGACACACAGGCAGGCCATGCGGCCAGGTGCCTGTGTTTTCTTTTGGCAGAGAAAGTACCCAGGCTGGAGACAACGAAAGGACTGTAAAAAATGAACAGCAAACAGCACTCAAAGGGCACACAGCAACTCAAAAAAAACCTCGGCCTTTCCACAGCAATGGCCACCGTCGTCGGCTGCGTTATCGGCAGCGGCGTCTTTCTCAAGCCACAGGCCATCTACACCGCCACAGGCGGCGCACCAGGCCTCGGCATGCTCGCCTGGATCATCACCGGGCTCATCTGCATCGCCGCCGCAATGACCTTCGCAGAAGTCGCCATCATGATCCCAAAAACCGGCGGCATGGTCGTCTATCTTGAAGAAGCCTTTGGCAAACGCGTCGGTTTTCTCGCAGGCTGGATGCAGACCGTTCTCTTTTACCCAGCGATGATCGCCGCCCTCTCTGTTGCATTCGGCCAGCAGGCCGCGCTCTTCTTCGGCGACGCCATGATCGTGCCGATCGCCATCATCTGCGTCTTCATCATCCTCGTGCTGAACGTCCTCGGTTCCGCCGTCGGTGGTGGCGCGCAGGTTCTCTTCACCATCTGCAAACTCGTTCCCCTCGTCATGCTCATGGTCTTCGGTTTCGTACGTGGCAGCGGTGAAAACCCAGTCTTCACACCAATGCTCGCCGACGGACTCAGCTTCGGCACCGTCCTCGGTCAGCTCCTCATCGCCGTGCTCTTCGCATTTGAAGGCTGGACCACCGTTGGCGCCATCGCCGGTGAAATGAAAAATCCTGGCAAAGATCTGCCGCTCGCCATCGTCGGCGGCGTCACCATCATCATGGCCATCTACCTCGTCATGAACCTCGCCTATCTCTGGGTCATGCCAGCAGATCAGATGATGGACATCGCCGTTCCAGCATCTGCAGTCGCCATCGCCATTTTCGGCGACGTCGGCGGGAAGATCATTTCCGTCGGCATCATGATCTCCGTGCTCGGCTCCGCCAACGGCTTCCTGCTCTCCGGCAGCCGCGTCACCTATCATCTCGCCACTGAAAACCTCCTGCCAGGCAGCCGCTGGCTTTCCAAGCTCAACAGCGCTCAGGTGCCACATTTCGCCCTGCTCGTGCTCGCATTCCTCGGCGCCATCTACGCCATCAGCGGCCAGTTCAACATGCTCACCAACCTCGCAGTGTTTTCCAGCTGGATCTTCTACACCCTCACCTTCATGGCCGTCATGCGCCTGCGTAAGACCCAGCCAGATTTCCCACGCACCTACCGCTGCCCACTCTATCCAGTGATCCCACTCATCGCCATCATCAGCGGTATCTACGTCGTCGCCAACCAGCTCTTCCTCTCCGGCATGACCACCACCCTCATCAGCTTCGGCAGCGTCATCCTCACCCTTATCGGCCTGCCAGTCTATGCCGTCAAGAGCAAAGAAAAAGCACGCCTCGCAGAAAGCGAAAACGTGCACGCCGTAAGCAGAAAAATCGCCAAGGAAGGATAAATTTCTCCTCTAATCTTATATCTCCCCGTCGCTAGACTCCCCGGCCAGCGACGGAGCGTAACAGAAGCCTTGCAGCAAGACAACATCCTTGCTGCAAGGCTTTTTTCTTAGTGGATAAAATTGGTATAAACAAAATCATCGTGTTCCGGTGCTTTCACGCCGAGCTTATCGCCGGCTTCCTTACACTTGAGGAAATAGGCCATGTTGTGACCGAGGACCGCCATCGTCTGCATGCCTTCCAAGTCTTGCTTCACTTCAAAAGGCGTTTGGCCGTGCACCATATTCCAATAACGGGAAGTGACGATCGGCATCTGCATAAGGCCGAAATATTTGTTCAGCTGATCCCAGGTTGCCGTGGTGCCAGCGCGGCGGGCGCTCATCACAGCAGCTGCTGGTTTATAGAGAAAACGGTTGCCGCCGCCGTTGAGGTCAGCGTAAAAGACGCGGTCGAGGAATGGCACGATAAAGCCCGATGGCCCGCCCCAATGCACCGGCGTGCCAAAAATGAAGCCATCATAATCGTTGGCAATCTCAAGAAAATCGTTCACCACATCCTGAACCACGCAGCTGTTCAGCGTATTACAGCGATGACAGCCAATGCAGCCGCTGATCGCCTTATTACCAATCCAGAAGATATCTGTACCGATCTCATCATCATTCAAGGCAGCCGCAACCGCATCCAGCGCCGTATAGGTGCAGCCTTTGGGATGCGGACTTCCATTTACGAGTAATACTTTCATAATCATTTTCCTTCTTTCTTATTCACCTTCTGCCCAAGCGTATTCTGCACGCCAGGCGCTGGAGACCATAGGCCACGAAAGCGAAGCAGACCATGATCGCCATATAATCGAAATAAAAACGTCCCACGGATTCTGTTCCATCAGGGAAAAGAAAATGGACGCGCAGGAACAATACTTCCAGAAAATCTCGCGCCACAAAGGCGGTTGCACCGTAAAGTGCAAAGAGCGTGCCGAAAAATACCGCGGCCCAGGTACGTTTTGGTTTTGCTGCACGGACGCGCTTCGGCAAAAACTGATCACAGAACAGTCGGCCATGAAACCCTATATGCAGCGCCAAGAGTATATAGAGCCAATGTGAAGCCGCTAGATGCACGATCTGCGCGGTACCAATGTAGTCCGTCAAACGCACAAAGAAAAACACATGGCTCGCCGTGTGCCCTTTGGGTAAAAGCACCGCACCGCTGGTCAGTAGCGCCAGCATCGCCAACGCTGCCAGGAGATCCACGCCTGCGTGGAAAAATCGCATCAGCGACCATGGTCCGTGCCTGAGCGTCCTATACCAGCGTCGATTAAACCACTGATGGACGATGAAAAGCACGCCCATCGCTGTGCCGACCCATTCGTGTGCTGCCTCGCCCCAAAGCTGATAGCCCATGAGAAAAAGCAACGCCAGCGTCATCAGAATGTCTGTGAGTCTGCGCATACGCGGATTGTTGTTCACCTGTCCTACTCCTTTCTACGATTTATGCTGTGCAAGGATCCAGCTGATCACCTGCTGGTCGTCGAAAACAATGTTTGCAGCTCCGTGGTAATTACCCGTAATGCCACGCTCAGCAAAATAGGCCGCGTCCGGCAGCGTGAGTCGGAGATGTTCGTCGATTTCTTCCGCTGAATAATCCTGTGCTTCATACGCAGCACGCAAGTTTTCAAACGCTTCGCGCGCCCGTGCAGGACCGTAGTACTCGTCACCCTCTGCCATGTAGATATAAATCGCCACCTCATTTTCCGCAACGGGTGAATAATCGCCATCCCACTGGGAGGCAGCATGAAGATAGGCAGCGTAAAGATCTGGCCGCATGGACACCGCCTGAGACATCGTCTCACCACCCGCAGAATAGCCTGCGGCATACACACGCGTTTCATCTACTGCATAATGACTGATGAAATACTCTGTGAGCGCAATAGCCTGACGCGCTGAAGTTTCGCCCCAATCTTCCAGCTGCGCACTGACAACAATCATCGGTTCTGACTGCTCAGTCCAGGTGCGAAAACCGCGCCAGTCTACATTTTCGCCGGAGGAGTCTTCTCCGAACCACATCATATCATAGCCTGGCATCGTCACCATAAGCGGATAACGGCCATTTGGATCGTATGCTTCCGGCAGGTAGTAGCTATAATGAATGGTGCCTTCGTCACTTTCCAGCACCTGCTCGGTAACAAAGCCTGTCGCGGACTGAGTCTCCGAGGATGACGTTTGCTCGGCAGCTTCCTGTCCAGATGGCACCGCCTCCCGACTGCAGCCTGCGAGCAGGCCAAGCAGAAGAAATGTTGCAAGCATTCCGCGCCAGGCGCGGCTTTTTCCTGTGCTCATGCTGTGCACCTTCTTAAACGACTCGCGTCTTGCCCATTTCCGTCAGCATCTCAACCGTTTCCGGCGCGTAGTGATCAAAAAACAGACTCTTCCCAGTATCGAGAGCACGGATGGCATCCATTTCTTCATCGCTGAGCGTAAAGTCAAAGACATCCAAATTCTGGCGCATGCGTTCCTTGTGCGTCGATTTTGGAATAACGACCACATTGCTCTGCAACATAAAGCGCAGGGCCACCTGAGCCAGCGACTTGCCGTGCTTTTCACCAATCTCTGCAAGCACCGGATTGGTGAAAAATCCATTTTTCCCTTCAGCGAATGGTGCCCAGGCCTCATGCTGTACCCCGTATTTTTCCATGTACTTGTGTGCGAGGCGTTGCTGCTGGAACACATGTGTCTCCACCTGATTCACCGCTGGTGTGATCTCAGCAAACTGACAAAGATCGATAAGACGATCTGGATAGAAATTGCTGACGCCGATAGCGCGCAGCTTGCCCGCTTTGAGAGCTTCTTCCATGGCACGATAAGCGCCATAATAATCGCCGAATGGCTGGTGGATCAGCATCAGGTCGATGTAATCGCTCTGCAGATTCGCCAGGGACTTGTCAATCGATGCCGCTGCACGCTCGTAGCTCGCGTTCGACATCCATATCTTCGTTGTCAGAAAAAGTTCCTCACGCGGCACGCCACAGCTGGCCACCGCCTGACCGACTGCTGCTTCGTTGCCGTAAGATTGCGCTGTGTCAATCGCACGATAGCCCACGCTGATCGCATCCAGTACACAGCGCGTGCAATCCTCGCTGGCCACCTGGAACACACCGTAGCCCAGCTGCGGCATTTTCACACCGTTGTTCAATGTTACATAATCCATGGTTGTTCATCCTTTCATGCTTCAATTGATAGTCCTATTGTACGCCGTGGCATGCGCCTGCAGAAGATACTCTTTGTCAGGTAGTATGAATGCAAAGGTTTACACTTTAGCCACCGCCACCGCACGGCGGCCCATGGCGTCAAAACTCTGCCAGGGCGCCTCTTTCTGCACATAGCGCCAGCCAGAAATCGGATCCGCGACAATGTAAAAACCGTTCTCTTCGCCCGTGATCACCACACAGTGCAGATTCATGTAGGGCACATAGCGCGTGCCATCGTCCAGCATCCAAGCATAGTCCACATCGCGCACAGGATCCTGATAACCCAGCGTCACCCAGACGATCAGCGGACGTCCTGCTTTGGCATAGCGAAGCAGTTGCTTTTCGTCCAAACCGCTCAAGCGCACCATGCGTAATGCACTGTCGGCTTCCGCCAGCCAGGCATCTCCCGCTGCGATGATTGGCTGTTCAAAACAATACCAACCATCGTCCACATCCGCCGCATTACCAACGTACACCGCTTCTGGCGAGCCACTGTAACGCATGTCCGCAGTCTCCAGGAGAGCCTGCTTGGGCAGATAGCGCTGGTAAAGCGTCACATTGTCGATGGGATATCCTGCCGCGCCAAGCATCATCGCCAGGCTCGTCACCTCGCAGCCGTTTGGCAGCTCAGGCATCTGACGCATCAGTTGCACAGATGCTGCCGCACCCGCCGTAGCACCATAAACCGCTTGCGGGCCCTCGCAGAAAAGAGGAGACCTTCCAGACGCCAAAAACACCAGCAACACGACAATCGTCAGCAAGCGCAGCGTATTCGTCCTCTGTTTCGGCATATTTTCCGCCTCCTCTCCACGCACAAAGACATCGCTTTTCTTTCTTCAAACGCCTGTGCGAATATAGCGCAGCCAGAGCGCATCGCCCGCCAGTTTTTGCATTTCCTGCAGCGAAAAATCCGCCACCATATCCCCCTCGCCTTCGAAAATCGAAAGCCCATGCGCCTGGCCGCTTGTCACTGGCGCCACAACGATACTCAGCTCATCGATACAGCCTGCCGCCAGGAAATATGCATTCGTCACACCGCCGCCAGCCAGCATCAGCCGCTCTACGCCAAGTTTTGACGCCATTTTCTGCAAAAGCACGCGCACATCGATTGTCCGCGTTCCACAGAAGAGATAGCTCGCCCCGAGACCCTGCAGATAGCGCAGATAAGCATCCGGCACATTTTCCGTCAATACCTCCACAACCGTCGCCGGCGCGCGCCCTTTCTTTTCAATGACGGAGGACGTGTAGCCCAGTTTTCCTTCCGGGTCCAGAGCAAAAATCAGCTGCTCAGCCTCTTTGGCTGCCGTAGTCACAAAATCTTCATGATGCAGTGGCGCGACGTGCTCCTTAAGGATCACCACCCCGTCGGCATAGCCACCGAGCATCGTTGTCGTGCCATAGACAGTCGCCTGACAATCGTAGAAACTGCGCAACTCCCCATAGGCCCCCAGCGCCTCTTGTGCACCAGGTGCGTCCATAAAATCGCCGCTGATCTTGCCATCCAGCGACGTGCACATATGACAAATCACCGTTGGTCGTTCCATCACATCGCCCCCATTGCACCATCAACCGAAAAAATCCCGCCACTGATATAGCTGGCCTCGTCACTCAAAAGGAACGCCGCCATGTTGGCAATATCCTCCGGCGCTCCAAAGCGGCCAAACGGAATGCTCGCGGCGATGCCATCTTCATGCTTCTTCGCGTCTTCCGGCGAAAGATCGGTGGCGTTCCAGATGTTTGTGCGAATCGCACCTGGCGCAATGGCGTTCACACGCACGCCGTCCTTCGCCAGCTCCAGCGCCCAGGTGCGTGTGAAATTCTCAACCGCCGCCTTTGCACCAACGTAGAGCGAGAGATTTGGCGCACAGTGGGTAGCGCCGACACTGGAGAGATTGATGATGCTGCCGTGGCTTTCGCGGATCATTGGCAGCGCATTGATCGTCATTTCAACCAGCGCGCGCACGTCAAGGCTAAAGGCCTTGTCGTAATCGTCGATCGTAATCTCTGTGATCGGCTGCACCGGGCACCAGCCCGCGTTGTTCACGAGAATATCAAGGCGACCGAATTTATTTTTTACCATCGTCATCATCTTTTCGATGGTTTCTGTTTTCGTCATGTCGCCAACAACGTAGCAGATCTTCGCATCTACCTCAGCCGTCTCTTTCAGTGACGATTCCGTGCGACCGCAGATGACCACATTTGCACCTTCCTTTGCCAACCGCTGTGCGATGGCGCGACCAATACCAGAGCCGCCGCCAGTGACGATTGCAGTTTTATTAGATAAAGTTCCATCCATGATACATTCCTCCTAATCAGTGTCTATTCTGAGTTATCAATTCCTATAGTCTCAGTATAAGCTCATCTGCCCATTGACAGAAGTTTCCATTTGTTATGAGCTGTAATCGCTCAGGTTCATACTGACGACTGCTTCATCAATAAAAATGCGACACGTCCTACCCTATATAAGTAAAGTGCTGAAGCATCCTGCTGAACATCACGATTGTTTGGTGTAGCTTGTGTTTGCTTCTGGAAGGATCGTGTCGCAATATGTAAAAACGGAGGTCTCAGAGGGGGGTTACTTCAGCACTTTACCATCACTAAAGGCATTGCCGACGCGTGCGCCCATGACATGATAGCCACCATTTGCTGGCTCAAAGCTCAACGGCTGGAATTTTTCCATATCTATTTTTCCCTGGGCGTCGAGAATGCTTTCATCTGCGCTGACGGCAAGGATCTCACCGATGATGTTGCCATCTTCCGTCGTTTTGATCAGTTTGCATTCCAGCGCGAGTGGCAATTCATCGATGAGCGGCGCATCGACGTGGGCGCTCTTTACCCAGTGCAAGCCTGATTTTTCAAGCTTGTTTGGTACATTGTTGCCGCTTTCCAGGCCGAGATAATCCGCTGCCTGGAGGTGTGCGGCATCGGCAAAACTCACTGTGAAGGCGCATTTGGCCAAAATATTTTTAGTGGTTTTGTGCGCCGCGCTCAGACAGAGCACCACTTTATTTGCGTCATACAGTCCGCCCCAGGCTGCGTTCATGGCATTGGGTGTGCCTGCTTCGTCATAGGACGCAATGATGAGCACAGGCAGCGGATAAAACCAGGATTTTATACCAAGATCTTTTCTCATTCGTTTTCACTCCTCACTTTTGACCGTCAACATCTGGCACCATCTGCACATATTTTTCAAGCAGCTCTGGAGAGCTGGTGTAGTAACGTTTCTGTTTATCCATGGCCGCGATCTCTGCCATCTCATCTGCGGTCAGCGAAAAATCAAAGAGGTCGAAATTGTCCTTGATATGGGCTGGATTTTTTGAGCCAGGAATGACCACATCGCCAGACTGAATGTGCCAACGCAGAATGATCTGGGCATTGCTCTTGCCATATTTCTTACCAAGTTCGGCGAACAATTTTTCATTAATAAGCGCGTTGTCGCCATGACCAAGCGGATACCAGGCCTGGATGACGATGCCATTCTGATCAAGAAATTGTTTCAGTTTCTTTTCCTGAGAATAAGGATGCACTTCTGTCTGCAAAATGGCCGGTTTGACTTCACAGGTGTCGAGGATTTCTTTGATCTGCGCTTCGTTAAAATTGGAGAGACCGATGGCTTTGACCTTTCCTTCTTTATAAGCTTTCTCCATCTGCTTATAACCTGCGATGTAGTTGCCCGCTGGCTGGTGGATCAACAACAGATCGATGTAGTCTGTGCCGAGGCGTTCGAGGGTTTTATCTACAGCGTCGTCATTTTCATAGAAACTTGGCCAGAGCTTGGTCTCGAGGAAAATCTCCTCGCGGGCGACACCGGAGCGCTTGATGGCGCGGCCAACGGCCTTCTCGTTCACGTAAGCGTTGGCTGTATCGATGAGGCGATAGCCGCACTCCAACGCAGAAAGCACAGAGGCTTCGGCTTCGTCCGGCGTGAGCAGGAAGGTCCCAATCCCTGCCATTGGCATTTTGACACCATTATTCAGCGTTACATATTCCATAATCAACAGTCCTTTCTCTATCGATAAAAATATCAGCGGTTAAAATCTGTCTGTTTGCTGACAGCTTCCCATTGTTCCAATTCATTCAAGCGTTTTGTGAGTGTTTGTCGGGCAGCACTGACGGCATCACTTCCCAGGAGCAGACGAAACGGCGCATCCTCGCGGAGAATGGTTTCAACAATCACGGCGCCGGCTTTTTCCGGATCGCCAGGCTGATCGCCCTGGTCAGGCTGCGCACCCTTGCGATAACTCAGGGCCAACATGTCGTAATCTTTTAGCATGTGTGCGCTTTCACCGAGACGCTCGCCATAGAATCCTGTGCGAAAAGCGCCAGGCTCCACAAGCATGACGCGAATGCCAAAATCCTTCACTTCCTTTGCCAGTGCTTCACTGGCCAGTTCGAGCGCGCCTTTGGCGGCAGAATAATATCCGTTCCCCAAGGCACCGCGTACCGCGCCAATGGATGTCACATTCACGATCGTGCCGCTACGACGGCGACGCATCCCTGGAAGTACCTGCCGCGTCAAATCCATTGGGCCGAAGAAGTTCGTTTGAAAAAGTTCTGCTACAGCTTCCGGTTCGCTTTCTTCGATCGTGGCGCGGTAGCCGTGCCCGGCGTTATTCACAAGCACATCGATGTTGCCAAATGTATTTTCCACAGCAGCCACCGCGCGCTGCAAGCTGGCTGTATCGTTCAAATCCAACCGCAGCGACAGCGCTCGTTCGGGGTAATGACCGACGAAATGTGTCAGCTCACTGGGACACCGCGCTGTCACCGCCACTTTATCGCCATGGCGCAAGGCTGCTTCAGCAATACCACGCCCAATGCCGCTGGAACAGCCTGTGATCAGCCATACACGTTGTTTCATTGCTGTCATCTTCTTCCATAATCTTTACTCGTGTTTTTCTACCGTGATCTGTGTGCCACCGAAAACGGCCGACATCTCCATCTCGGAGAGGGCTTCGTCGATGGCCAGAACTTCATCTGAGCTCAGCACCACATCGGCGGCGCCGGCATTTTCGTGTATACGCTCCGGAGTGCGGCTGCCCGGGATCGGCACGATCCAAGGTTTTTTGCAGAGCATCCAGGCCATGGAGATTTGCGCTGGCGTAGCGTCCTTGCGGGCTGAGAGCTCATCCAACAGCGCGAAGAGCGCGCGGTTCTGATCCATCGCTTCATCGGTGAACTGTGGCATGGCAGCGCGGTAGTCGACCTTGGCGTCGAACTGTGCGCCTTTGCCATATTTGCCGGTGAGCAGGCCGTTAGCCATCGGCGAGAAGGCAACAAGGCCAACACCGAGCTCTTCGAGCACTGGGAAGAGTGCTTCGTAGTGGCGAGCCATCATCGAATAGCGATTTTCCACTGCTGTCACTGGGCAAACGGCATGGGCGCGGCGCAGATAGTCTTCGTTCGCTTCGGAAATGCCCCAGTGCAGGATTTTTCCTTCCTTAATAAGATCGGCCATGACGCCCGCAACTTCCTCTGGCTCAACCTGCGGATCGATACGATGCTGGAAGTAGAGATCGATGTGATCGGTAGAGAGCCGTTTCAGCGACCCTTCCACGGACTGACGAATGCCCGCCGGGCGAGCGTCAGGAATGACGGGATAAGGGCGTTTGTCGCTTTCAAGGTCGAAACGAACGCCAAATTTTGTAGCGATCTGCACGTGATCGCGCACGTTCCGCAGCGCTTCGCCGACGAGACGCTCGTTCACATGGGGATCTTCCTGGGTACCGTAGATTTCCGCCGTGTCAAAAAACGTGTAGCCCATTTCATAAGCTGCACGAATCACACCCACAGCATCCCTCTCGTCCAACGCTTTGCCGTAAGCGTGAGAGAGACCCATGCAGCCATAGCCGATGGCGCTCACTGTAAAATTATTTCCTAAGGTTCTGGTTTGCATATGAACCTGCCTCCTTTTCTTTCTTGTTATATTTATTATCTGCCATTTGTGCGTCAAACAGAAGTCTCCCTTTGTTTCTCAGTGAAAACCAAATGGTTAGGAGTTGGTACCGAGCCGTCGAAATGTCCTCCAATACATCCCCAGCGACACCGGCAGCATGATGAGCTCCACCACAAGCTGCGTCCAGATCATGCCATAAAGGCCAAAGATCACGTTCATGAGGATAAGCAGCGGGATGTTCAAAAGCCCTTGGCGGCTAAAGGTGAGCATCGCAGACTGCGCGCCTTTGCCCATGGCCTGCAGGGTGTAGCTGATGAGAAAATTCACCGTCGTGAATGGCACCGCCAGGCAAGCGATACGCAGAAACGATGCACCAAGTCTGGAGGTTTCTGCTTCCGGAATGAAAAAGGGCAGGATCTGTGGTGCAAAAATCATGAATCCACAGACGAAGCAAGCGGCAATGCCAATGCCTGTTTTCCATGAAAACACCGACACATGACGCATGCGTTCATAATTTTTCGCTGCAAAATTATAGCCCACCAGCGGCATAAATCCTTGACACAGCCCCATGCAGACATTGAGTGGGAACTGATCGATGCGTTTGACCACACCGTAAGCCGCCACCGGCACATCACCATAGCTCGCCGCCAGATGCACCATCACCATATTCGCGGCGTTCCCCAGCGTCGTCGCCAAGGCTGAAGCCAGACCGACGGAGAAAATCTGACGCACAAAGCGGAGGCTAAAATACCTCGGCGAAAGCGACATCGACGTGCATTCTCCCAGTCGCAGAATCTCGATGACAAAATAAATCACTGCAATCATGTTTGACACCGCTGTTGCCAGCCCTGCGCCGGTGACATCCAGCCCCAGACCAAAGATGGTGATCGGCGCCAGGATCATATTGAGCCCACAGCCCACCATCATTCCCGTGCTTGCCTGCCGCACATGGCCTTCGCTGCGCAGAAGATACCCCAGCGCCAGGGAGAGCATGGTCGGAATCCCGCCGATGATGACGACAAAGAAGAGATAGTTTTCAGCGAAAGCCATCGTTTCCCTACTCGCGCCAAGAAAAGTCAGCAGTGGCGTGCGCCAAATGCTCGTCGCCAGAGAAAATAAGAGCGTTGCTGCTGCGCCACCCCAGATACTGAAAGCAGCCACAAATTTCACATTGTTGTGCTGATGTGCGCCGAGCATGCGCGAGATCAGGCTGCCTCCGCCGAGGCCAAAGAGATTGGCCAGCGCCGTCAAAAGATTGAACCACGGCGCGACCAGCGACACCGCCGCCACCCTATTTGGATCGCCGAGCTGGCCGATGAAGAAAATATCTGCCAGGTTGTAGATCATTGTTACCACCTGACTTAAGATCGTCGGCACTGCCAAAGTGATCACTGCGCATGGTACAGGCATTTCTTCAAAAATAATACGTTCTCTATTCGCTGGCACCATTTGTCATCTGCCTTCCAAATAAATTTCCGCATAGCGCAAATCCCTTCTCACCGTGGGGGATCATCGGTGAAAAGGGTTGCTCTATATAAAATGGGGGAGAATTTTCTGTTCTGTCAAGCTTCTGTAAAAATGCCTTCCAACCAGCTGTCATAGGTCGGTATCCAGTCGCCGCGCACGCCAAAACCGTGCGGATAGTCATCCAGCTGCAGCCGCTCTACGCTGACACCAGCCACTTCTGCTGCATCAGCATTCGCGAGGAATTGTTCATAAAACGGATCCTCTGTGCCGTAGCAGTAAAACGTTGGCGGCAACTCACCGCTTGCGAGCAAATCGACATCTGTTGTGCCGACGCTGAGACGGCCGTAGAAAGAGTAGATCATCCCGCAGGCCGCCGCATCAGCTGAAACTTGATCCAGCGCATCTAGCACATAGTTCGCGTCAAGCGCGGTGCCGTTCACATCGCCATCGAAGTTCAAAAGCATCTCGCCGCTGAGAATGCCGCCGGCGGAGAATCCCATGACAGCGATATCGTCCGGGGCGATGCCGTAGTCATCAGCGTGGGCGCGCACAAAACGCACGGCTCGCGCTAAGTCAACGGCGCCTTCCTGTTGAGTGTAAGGCCGTAGCCGATAATCCACGACAAAGCTCTGATAGCCGCGCTCGGAGAGCGCTTCGGCCACCTCTACGCCTTCTGGCTGATCACTGCGGAACTGAAACGCGCCACCTGGGCAGATCAACACCGCGCCTTTCACCTCTGTACCCTCCGGCACCGGATAGCTTGTGAGGTAAGGGCGAAAATCTGGGTCATCGAAATAGCCACGATCGTTCACTGTGTAGTCGGTCGTATGTGGCACATTGCCCACTTCCCAGAGGAAAAACTGCTGCTGCTCATCTGGTGTTACGCTGGCAGAGGCCACGGTGGTGGCCCCTACTTCTGGCGCTGCGATGCGGCCGTCATCGCTCTCCGCTTCCTGCTCGGCGAGGACATCTTCCGCAGAGTCTGCTCGCGCCGAGTGATTATCTGCCTGAGAATGGTCGCTTTGTCCAGAAGGTGCGCTGCAGGCGCTGAAACTAAGCAACAGCAACAGCGCCAGCACACCGACTTGTGCCTTGTGGGGTAAAAAGCACTTTCTCATTGTTCGCTACTCACGCGGCCAGGCCAGAGAGCCATGCCTGCACATCAGCGGCATCAGCACCGCCGGAGAAGCGCATGCCTTCCTGCCAGTCGCCGGTGCCGGCGAGATCCGCAAGCAGCGCGCCACTTTCACCCATACCGGAGCTAGATGAGGTGGCAAATGGGATCACGGTTTTACCGGAGAAATCGTTTGCTTCTACAAAGCCGTCCACCGGCCATGCGGCGATGCCCCACCAGATCGGGTAACCGATATAGACAGTATCGTAGTCGTCCCAATTATCCACGGTATCCTGAATGAGGGTGATATCACGCAACGCTTCGTTTTCATGCTCGGCATTGACGCGACTCGATGGATCGGTCCAGTCAAGATCGTCAGCAGTGTAAGGATCGCTCGGCTCAAGTTCAAAAATATCTGCGCCTGTTTCATCGGCGATCATCTGAGCAACACGCTCGGTGTTACCAGTGGCAGAGAAATAGACCACGAGGCTTTTGTCCTGGTCAGGTTCTGGCGCTGGTTCTTCTTCTGGTGGCAGGGTGGCTTGCATATTGGCGAGCACAGCAGCGGTTTCAGCACGAGTCATCCCAGCCTGAGGGGCAAAACGGTTGCCGTCGCGACCATTCATGATGCCGTTTTCCGCAGCCCAGGCAACGGCATCTGTAGCATATGCAGAGATCGCAGATTGATCGGCGTAGGCGGTGGTCGTGGTCACCTCAGGGTTTCCTGCGGCGTTCCAAAGCATGGTTGCGGTTTGTTCGCGGGTGACGGTGTTGTTTGGGCCAAAGAGGCCGTCGCCGATACCATGAACCACACCTGTTTCTGCTGCCCAGGCGACAGGCACTGCGAACCAGTCATCGGCGGAGGTGTCGGTGAAGGCATCGTCTGTTGTCGTTTCCGGTTCACCGTTGACGCGATATAGTGTCGTCGCGAGCATGGCGCGCGTCATGGTCTGGTCTGGCGCGAACACTTGATCGGCGGTGCCGACCATGAGGCCACCCTCGGTCACATATTGGACAGCGCCGGCGTACCAGCTGTCTGCGTCAACATCGATATATCCTGTATCTTCCGGTGCGGCCCAGGCGCTGCTCCCAAAGGAAAAGAGCAACGCCAGTGTCATCAATACACTGAGAATTTTTTTCATGATTTATGGTCCTTTCAAAATTACGCGTTCAACATACTGAGCCAATCCTGCACTTCTGCATCATCGACACCGCCGGAGAAGCGCATCCCTTCCTGCCATTCACCGGTGCCAGCGAGATCTGCAAGGAGTTCACCGCTCTGCCCCATACCGGAGCTTGCGGATGTGGCAAATGGAATCACGGTCTTGCCGGAAAAGTCGTTGGCTTCCACAAAGCCGTCCACTGGCCATGCGGCGATGCCCCACCAGATTGGGTAACCGATGAAGACGGTATCGTAATCGTCCCAGTTTTCCACAGTGGTGTTCACCAGCGGCACGTCGCGCAGAGATTCGTCCTCGTGCTCCCGGCTGACGCGGCTGTCCTCGTTGTTCCAGTTCAAATCCTCATCGGTGTAAGGCTCTGTTGGTTCGATTGCAAAGAGGTCGCCGCCGGTGGCATCGGCGATGGTCTGAGCGACGCGCTCGGTGTTTCCAGTGGCGGAGTAGTAGGCAACGAGAACATTGCCGAGATCCGACGAGGTCTGCTCGGTGGTCGCGCTTGTTTCTTCGCTTGTTGCGGATGCTGCGCTGTTTGTTTCACCAGCGCCCTCATTCCCGCCACCTGAGCAAGCGGCAAGGGTGAACATCATCAGAGCGGCTAAAAGAATGGCTGTCAATTTTTTCATGGGGTGTTCTCCTCTCACTTGTTGGCCAGACAAAAGATGTCATAGACGTCGTCGTGGGTCAGTTTTTTGTAGCTGCCGGCGGAGAGTCCGCAGGAATCAGCGATGGTGCGCAGGGTTTCTGCATCGAGATCGAGGCCGAGTTCTCTGAAACTGCTTGGCAGGCCGAGCTCTTTAATAAAATCTGCGAGTGCATCGATCCCAGCCAACGCCAGTTCTTCGTCGCTCTTGCCATCCGGAGTGATGTCCCAGACGTTTTCAGCGAAGCGCACGAATTTGCTGAGACCATCTTGGTAGATCAGGCGGTAGTACACTGGATGCAGCACGGCGAGGCCCGCGCCGTGGTTGCAATCGGTAAAGGCGCCAAGCTGATGCTCCATATTGTGACACTGGAAATCGCACTGTTTGCCCATCTTGATCACGCGATTTTCGGCCATGGTAGAATCCCACATAAGGTTCGATCGTGCAGTATAGTCCTTTGGATCCTTAATGGCGGCGCGAAGATTGCGGATGACGCTCTTCATCAGCGCTTCCATGATGTCGTCAGAGACGTTGTCTTCATTTGGTGCACTGAAGTAGGTTTCCATGATGTGGCTGAGGATATCGAAGCCGCCGCTCACCATCTGACGTTCTGGCACACTATAGGTGTAGGTAGGATCCAGGAGCGCGAAACGCGGATTCAGTTCTGGGTAGTCGCGGCCGGTTTTCACCTTTAGCGCTTCATTCGTAATCACAGCGCCGCCGTTACACTCGCTGCCGGTGCCGGTGACGGTGACCACGACGCCGAGAGGAAGCGGCTGCACGGTAAAGATGCCTGGCTTCGCCCAGAAATCATTCCAGATGTCACCCTCGTAAACGGCCTGCAGGCTGACTGCCTTGCAACAATCCATCACCGATCCGCCGCCGACACCGAGGATCATGTCAACATTGTTGTCCCGTGCGAGTTTGGCGCCTTCCTGCACCTTAGCGTAAGTTGGGTTGGCCATAATACCAGAAAATTCCACAATGGTTTTTCCAGCATCCTTGAGGATCCCGGTGATCTCGTCGTAGATGCCGTTACGTTTGATGGAGCCGCCGCCGTAAGCGAGCAGGATCGTCTGCGCGTGAGCGGTGAGATCTTTCAGATATTCTTTGGCGACACCTTTTCCGAAATACACTTTCGTGGCGTTTTGAAAAATAAAGTTGTTCATAAAAATCGTCCTTTCGTTTCGTTCTTGTCAGGAGGTTTCAGTCGGTCAGTTGCTTCCCCCAGTGGGGCGTGAGGAGTTGTTCTGATGGTTGATGAACATTCGTGGCTTTGAACGAATGCTACAGAGCACCAAACGTTCGCAGGCACATTTGATGATTATAACAAGTTCGTGTCAATCCCAACTGAAACCCCTAATTTCTAACTTCTAACTCCTCACTCACATCTGTGCTTCCCAAAAATCGACGGCCTGATCCAGCCAGCCTTCTGCGATGGTTCCCGTGCCTAGGCCAAAGCCGTGGGGCAATCCGGGATAATGATGAAATTCTGTCGGCGTACCATAGCGATCGGTGAGCACACGCAAGCGCTGTTGCATGAGCCGCCAGTCGGCGATACTGTCGCGCTCGCCGCAAACGGCGAAGGTCGGTGGATCCTCTGGCGAGACGTCGCTGTAGCTGGTGTACTGCATGATCACGACTCCTGGCCGCGGCAAATCATCGCCATCAAAGGCTAGCGGCCCATAGCTGCCGAGCCAGGCTGCCATGCGCGCACCGGCACTGCCGCCCCAGAGGGAGTAGCAGTCGGTGCTGACGCCGAGGTATTCGGCATTCTCAAAAATAAAGCTTATCGCTCGCGCCAGATCCTCGCGGGCTGTCTGCGCGCCGGGACGATAGATCAATGCGAAAGCATTATAGCCGCGCTCCGAAATTGCCAGCACATGCGGAAAACTGTCCTGCATGGCGCCGACATAGGCGAAGGCCCCACCAGCATTACAGATAGCAAACGGCGCCCCCTCCTCACCGCGAAAGAAAAAGAGTCCAGTATTTTCCTTGTCTGGATCGGCGCGCTTTTCCGCGTCGCTGTAAATGTCATAAAAGATCGTTTCGCCTGAGGCAGCGCGGTCATGGAGCGTGTTGCAGATGCGCACAGTCTCATCGGGGTCGATGTTGTTGTACCAGGTGAGTCCGAGCTCGCCCAGCGTATCCCCACGCATGTATGTGCGCTCGACAGGAAAGAGCAAGCGACCGTAATCTGCAAATACGGGATCGTTCTGCACCTCGGTGATCGGCGTGTCAGCCGTGTAGGGCGCAGACTGTGTATGCTGCGCTTCAGCGTTCACCTGTTGCTCCGTTTCTAAGCCCATGTCCGTCAGAGTAGGGGCACATCCACTTAGAAAAAAGAGCATACAGAGCGCTGCGACCAGAATGATTTTCCATTTTTCAATGGCCTTCACCTTCTTTCTTCTTCATGGTTTAAGTATAAAAAAATCGAGACCTCCACAGAAGTCTCGATTGGTTTTCTTGTATGTACCTGTAGGTTTACAGTGTGCCCTTTGGGTATGGTATGCCTTCAATTTTTCAGCACCTGCTGCACGGCCTGCAGAAATTGCTGCACCACCGGTGTCGGCTCTGGCGCGTGGAGGATGCCGAAAGGAATGGTGTAGTCCCAGTTTACTGGGAGAATTTTCAGCAGGGGATGCACATAACGCCAATTTTCCACAGCCATCAGCGCGCAGCCAGCGTTTTCACACTGATTAAAGGCGGCGGTGTCATAGAAATCAAAATCCACGATCTCGATCTCGGGATGGTTTTTCCAGAGGTCGTCGCGCAGCATATCCACGTACAGGCTCCAGCCGCGGCGCATCAGCATCAGGCGCTGGCCGTAGAGATCCTGTATGTCAAGGCGTTCCTGAGCGGCCAGGGGGTGGTGCACGGAAACGGCCACGCAGATTGGTACGTGACTCATCACGGTGCCGGCGCACTGGCGCAGGTTGAGCATGGTGGCGTCGAAAATACCCGGGACGACGTCGATGTTCTGACCGAGGTTGGCGAGAATTTCCCGGGCGTTTTCCGGGGTGTTGTCAAAAGGCACGAGCTGGAATTTGAGATTTGGGCAGAAGGTTTGCAGCTTCGGAAAGATTCCGACGAGCACCTGCGCCGGTGTCATCGGCGAGGTGCCGATACGGATGACCTGCTCCGTTTCCTGCATGGCGTTTTTGGCGCGCGTCACCGAATCCTTGCAATACTGGATCACATAGCGCGCATCCTGGAGCATAGAATGCCCCGCCGCCGTCAGAATCAAACCGCGATGAGTGCGGCGGAAAAGCTGTACGTCCAGATCGCGCTCCAGCGCATTGATCTGCTTAATCACCGCTGGCGGCGAGATAAAAAGTTTTTCTGCGGCTTTATTGAAGCTACCTACTTCAGCAACTACAATAAATGTTTCAAGCTGAGGATTGTACATAACGCTCGCAACCTTTCCTGATGTTTCCTCTATTGTTCCGCATTTGTGACATACTGTCAATAAAAAATACACGCCTCATGCAAGACGTGTATGCAAAGATTTATTTACAACCTTCTCTTGAAATCCTCGTAGCCAAATTCTCGCACGAGTTGATAGCCTGTCTGGGCACAGCCGCGGTAGATGGCTGGCAGTGGCATGCCGTTGAAGGTATTGGTCTTGACCATGGTGTAGAGGGCCATGTCGTCAAAAACGAGCGTATCGCCGACGGCGAGTGGCTTGTCGAAGGAATAATCTCCGATGACATCACCAGCCAGGCAGGTTGGTCCACCAAGGCGATAGGTGTGGGCGAATTCGTCTGGCTCGCCGGCATTTTCCAGCGGTGGGCGATAGGGCATTTCGATGACATCTGGCATATGGCAGGCAGCTGAAGTGTCAAGAATGGCGATATCCATGCCGTTATGCACAAGATCGACGACAGATGTCACAAGATATCCGGCGTTCAAGACAACGGCTTCGCCTGGTTCGAGATAAACGTCGACGCCGTAGGTTTCGCGCAACCGGCGCACGGTAGCGATCAATGCATCGATGTCGTAATCGATGCGGGTGATGTGGTGACCGCCGCCGAGATTGAGCCATTTCATCTGGTGCAGAAGATCGCCGAAATCGCGCTCGACGACTTCCAGCGTTTCCGCGAGGGCGTCTGCGTTCTGTTCGCAGAGGGTGTGGAAATGCAGTCCGTCGATGCCTGTGAGATCTGCAGCATGCAGCGCGTCAGCGAGAATGCCGAAGCGGCTTCCTTCTACACAGGGATCGTAGATGGCGTGGTCCTGGGTGGAATGCATCGGATTGATACGCAGGCCTGCGCTTTTTCCTGCTGCCAGGACGCGGTCTTTGAAATGATCCCACTGGGTGAGGCTGTTGAACACGATGTCGTCGGCGTAGTCCAAAAGCTCGTCGAACCACTGATCCTGATACGCCGGACAGAAAACGTGGGTCTCTCCGCCCATCTCCTCATGGCCGAGGCGCGCTTCAAAAAGTCCGCTGGCTGTAGAGCCGCAGAGAACCTCACGGATCTGCGGATAGCACTGATAGACGCTGAACGCTTTCTGAGCGAGGAGGATCTTGGCGCCGCTTTCATCCATGACGTATTTCAGGATCTGCAGGTTCGTATCTAAAATTTCTTCATCAACAACAAAATAGGGGGTTTGCACCCCCTGTAATACTGGCCAGTTCTTCATCAGTCGACGAGCACCGGATTACGTTCTTCGATCCAAGGCAGGCCCCACTTGTTCAGGGCTTCCATGAATGGATCCGGATCGAATTCTTCGATGTTCTTAACGCCAGGACCTTTCCAGACGCCGGTCATCAAGAGCATGGCGCCGATCATCGCTGGAACGCCGGTGGTGTAGCTGACAGCCTGGCTGCCAACTTCTTTGTAGCATTCCTGATGGTCGCAGACGTTGTAGAGCTGATAGGTTTTGTCCTTGCCGTCTTTTTTGCCGCGGAAAATGCAGCCGATGTTGGTCTTACCGACGGTGCGTGGACCGAGGCTGGCAGGATCTGGCAGAACGGCTTTGAGGAACTGCAGTGGAACGATCTGCTTGCCTTCAAATTCGATCGGCTCGATGGAGGTCATGCCGACGTTTTCCAGGCAGCGCAGATGGGTGAGATAGCTTTCGCCGAAGGTCATAAAGAAACGGATGCGCTTGATGCCAGGGATATTGAGCGCGAGAGATTCGATCTCTTCGTGGTGCAGGAGGTACATATCCTTCTTGCCAACCTGTGGGAAATCGTAGACGCGCTTGATCTCCATTGGTTCGGTTTCAACCCAGTGGCCGTCTTCCCAGTAGCTGCCCTTGGCAGAAACTTCGCGGATATTGATCTCAGGGTTGAAGTTGGTCGCAAATGGATAGCCGTGGTCGCCGCCGTTGCAGTCGAGAATGTCGATGTAGTTGATCTCGTCAAATTCGTGCTTCAGCGCATACGCTGCGAAAACGCTGGTGACCCCTGGGTCAAATCCGCTGCCGAGGAGCGCGGTGATGCCAGCTTCTTCGAAGCGTTCGCGATACGCCCACTGCCATTTGTATTCAAACTTGGCGGTGTCTTCTGGTTCGTAGTTTGCGGTGTCAACGTAGTCGGTCTTGGTTGCCAGGCAGGCATCCATGATGGTGAGATCCTGATATGGCAGAGCGAGGTTGACGACAACATCTGGCTGGAACTGTTCGATCAACGCGATGATGTCTTCGGTCTTGTCAGCGTCGAGCTGCGCGGTGTGGAGTTTTGTTTTCCCGCCGGCGAGTTTTGCTGCGAGTTCGTCGCACTTGCTTTTTGTGCGGCTCGCGATCATGACTTCTTCAAATACTTCACTGTTCTGGCACATTTTGTGGATCGCTACAGAAGCGACACCACCACAACCAATTACTAAAGCTTTTCCCAATTGAAAGTCCCTCCTTAAAAATTTTGCGATGGATGAGTGATTTTATTTAACATAGGCAAGCAGCATTTCGCGCAATACCTTGCAAGCAACAGCGGTAGAGACGCCGGAGGCGTCATAATGCGGCGAGAGCTCGTTCATGTCGAAGCCAACGACGTTAAGCGCTTCCAGCGCAAGCAGGGCTTCCTCCAGATCCTGGAAGAAAACGCCGCCAGCCTCTGGCGTGCCGGTGCCGCAGAAAAGCGATGGATCGAGCACATCGAGATCGAGCGTGACATAGACAGGCACGTCGCTGCCGAGCGCCAGCACGACATCGAGCACGTCCTTGACATTGAACGGATGAAAATCCGTGTGCGCAAAGGCAAAATCCCACTCAGCACGCTCGCCTGAGCGAATGCCAAACTGGTGGATGCGCCCATCGCCCAAAAGATCGTGGCAACGGCGAATGACGGTGGCGTGGGACAAACGCTCGCCGAGGTAGTCATCGCGCAGATCGGTGTGTGCGTCGAAATGGATGATGTGCAGCTCAGGATATTTCTGCACCATGGCGCGCACAGCGCCGAGCGTGACCAAATGTTCGCCGCCGAGCATGACTGGCATCTTTCCAGCTTCCAGGATCTCAGCGGTACGCGCGCAGATCTCTTCGAGCACAGCCTCGGTGTTGCCAAATGGCAGCAGCAGATCGCCACTGTCGAACACGGCGATGTCTTCGAGGTCCTTGTTCTGATATGGGCTGTAGGTCTCGATGCCGTCACTTTCCGCGCGAATGGCGCCAGGACCAAAGCGCGTGCCCGGACGAAACGACGTCGTCCCGTCGAATGGCGCACCGAAGATCACAGCGCGTGCTTCGTCAAAATCTGCTTCCGCAGCGATAAAGTTCATGATATTTGGATTCATTCGTCGTCTTCCTCCGGCTCTACGTTCATGAGCAGATCCTGCACATAGTTTGGCAGATAGAAGCTGCCATGGTGCAGATTGGTGTTATAGTAGCGGGTGACAAGTCCGCGCGCATTCCAGCGCGCTGCGTCCATATCCTTGACAGGATGGTATTTTTTCGAAGCAAAGCCGAAGAGCCAGTGCCCGGATGGATAAGTTGGAATGTGCGCCTGATAGACGCGGGAAAGCGCAAAGCTGTCAACAATGCGCTTGTGCGCACGCTGCATGGCGCGGGCATCTTCTTTGTAGAACGGGCTTTCATGTTGATTGACCATGATGCCGTCAGCGTGCAGCGCCTTGAAGCAGTTGCCGTAAAATTCTTTCGTGAACAGCCCTTCGCCGGGACCGAACGGATCAGTGGAATCGACGATGATCAGATCGTACTCATCGACACATTTGCGCACATACTTGAGGCCGTCGGCAATGTGAATGTGCACGCGCGGATCGTCAAACCCACAGGCAGTCTGCGGCAGCCATTCGCGGCAGACAGCAATGACGCGCTCGTCGATCTCGACAACGTCGATGTGCTCGATCTCCGGATAACGCGTGAGCTCGCGCAGACAGCCACCATCGCCGGCGCCGATAACGAGCACCTTGCGCACGTTTGGATGCACAGCCATTGGCACATGCACGATCATTTCGTGGTAGATGAACTCATCCTTTTCGGTGAGCATCATGATCCCGTCCAGCGTGAGAAAGCGGCCAAATTCCTCGCTCTCGAACACATCGATGCGCTGAAAATCGCTTTGCTCCGTGTAGAGCTGGCGGTCAAATTTGATGGAGAATTTAACATCCTTGGAATGGGGTTCTGTATACCAAAGTTCCATTGTGTACCTCCTTAGTCGATGACGTTGAGCCTGTTGACACCCATGTCTTCCGGCCCGAGCATGCTGCAGCCTTTTTGCTTGGCGTAGCGGATGTATTCCACGATCTCCTTGGTGACAAGCTCACCTGGCGAGAGGATCGGAATGCCCGGCGGATAGATCATGACAAATTCGGCGCAGATATGGCCGACGCATTTCTCCAGCACCAGAGATTTCTTCGGCGCGTAAAACGCGCGGTGCGGCGTCATCTTGACGATCGGATTGATGTATTCCTGCTCAAACATATTAACAGCAGGCTTTTTGAAACGGCGACGGATTTCCTGTAGTGCGCCGATCAGGCGCTCAATATCTGCAGGGCGATCGCCGATGGAAATATACGCCAGGAAATTGCCAAGATCGCCGAGCTCCACCTGGATGTCGTATTCATCGCGCAGAAGGTCGTACACCTCAATGCCAGCAAGACCAAGGGCCAACGTATTGACAGAAAGCTTCGTGCGGTCAAAGTCGAACACACTGTCGCCATCGATCAGATCGTAGCCATACGCCCAGTAATCGCCAATGGCGTTGATCTCCCGGCGCGCATATTCCGCCATATCGAGCACGCGGGCAAACGTTTCGTGTCCGCGCAGCGCCAGATTGCGGCGGGAAATATCCAGACTCGACAAGAGCAGATAGGAGCCGCTCGTCGTCTGCGTCAGATTGATGATCTGGCGCACATAGTCCGCGTTCATATTTGGCCCCAGAAGCAAGATCGAGCTTTGCGTCAGCGAGCCGCCGCTCTTGTGCATGCTCACCGCCGCCATATCTGCACCGACGTGCATCGCCGCCTTTGGCAGCCCATCGCCAAAATAGAAATGCGTGCCGTGGGCCTCATCAGCGAGCACCTTCATGCCATGGGCGTGGGCGATCTCGACGATCGCCTCCAGATTGGAGCAGATGCCATAGTACGTTGGATTGTTGACAAGCACCGCCTTCGCATTTGGATGCGCCTCGATCGTTTTTTTCACATCCTCGATCTCCATGCCGAGGGAGATCCCCAGGCGCTGGTTCAGCTGTGGATTGATGTAGATCGGCTCCGCATCAACGAGCACAAGCGCATCGATGACGCTGCGGTGTACATTGCGCGGCAAAATGATCTGGTCCCCAGGCGAGACGACCGATAGGATCATCGCCTGCACAGCAGATGTCGTGCCGCCCACCATCAAAAAAGCCGCCTGAGCTTCAAAAGCATCGGCGGCAAGCATCTCGGCTTCGCGGATCACGCTGACTGGATGGCAGAGATTGTCCAGGCATTTCATCGAGTTGACATCGATGGAAACGCAGGCCTCTCCAAGGAAAGCAGCGAGTTCTTTGTTGCCTTTGCCGCGCTTGTGACCAGGTACATCAAAGGGAACGATGCGCTGACTCTTAAAATCCTCCAGCGCGTCCAAGATTGGCATTCGATCCTGATTCACCTAATGGTCCCTTCCTTTCATAATCTCAGTAAACGTTGCAGCCGCTGAAGATCTCGATCATTTCGCGACGAAGATTCTGTGTGATCTCCAGGCGTTTCTGAGGCTGCAGTTCATAAGCGTCCGTATTGAATAAATAATTTTGGATATCAAGCTCCTTAATGAGCATTTTTGTATGATAAATGTTGGCCTGATAGATATTGATATCGACAGCGTCGTAGCGCTTCAGCGTCGCGTCATCGATATACTCCTGGATAGAGCTCATCGGATGATCGTTGAAGATCTTTTTGCCATCAACATCGCGCGTAAATCCGCGCACGCGATAATCCATCGTGATGATGTCCGAATCGAAGCTGCCGATCAGATAATCCAGCGTCGACAGCGGCGTGATCTCGCCACAGGTCGCAACATCGATGTCCACACGAAACGTAGCGATCGCATTTTCCGGATGATATTCCGGATACGTGTGCACCGTCACATGGCTCTTGTCCAGATGGCCGACGATCGTGTCGCTCTTCTGCGATGGGACCATCGATCCCTCAGCGATCAGAAGCGTCACACTCGCTCCCTGCGGATCGTAATCCTGGTGGGCGATATTCAGCACATTGGCCCCGATCATATCCGTGACATTGACAAGAATATCCGTGAGACGATCCGAGTTGTACTGTTCATCGATATATGCCACGTAATCCCGCTGCTCGCGAACAGTGCGCGCATAGCAGACATCATATATATTAAAGCTCAAAGCCTTCGTGAGGTTATTGAACCCATACAAGCGGAGCTTATCTTTCATCTTCCACTCTCTCCATTTCCCAAGAAAATGTCGCTGATTCTATGGCGCGCCTCGCCACGAGACGCCTGTCAAGCCATTTTAAGTATAGCAAGAGTCAGCCCCCGCGTCAATCGCAAGCGACGCCGCAACCGGCGATTTTTCACCGCGCGCATCAGATTTTCGCCCATCCTCCTCCGCGAAAATTTTTTGCAGACAGCCATCAGCGAAAAATCCTCACCAGCCTTCTCCGCCCATAGCCCAGAGTCCCGCCAGCAGACGACATATAAAAAAGTCGTATGAATTTTTGAAATTTTAACGCTGCCGCTTGTTTCCATCCGCCCGTCCTGTTATAATTCAAATTAAAGGAACCGATAAAAAGGATTAACCGTGGTCGCCGCCAGCGGCCACACGCAATGACCGAAAGGGGCAATGACTATGGGAACACACGAACACAACCATCCACACGCTGAAGCCGCCAGAGAGCGCGTCCGCGAAGGCGTCCGCCGCTCCAAACTGACCGTCGACCGTTTCCGCGAGCCGGAAAACAAAACAGCGCTGAAACACGCTGCCGCGATCATCAAGCACGACATTCTCGGCTTCTTCGGCGAAGTGCGCAACATCATCAAGCAGACAGAAGGGCTTGAAAGCTATGCCAACTGCAAGCAGAGCCCAACCTGCAACGACGCCATCGAAGAATACCGCGTCCACATCCCACCGATGTACGACGAAGTTCTCACCGACGAGCCCGTGAAACCAACGCCTGGCGCCGCCACTGTCAACGCCATCACAAGCGCAGCGCAGGCCGTCGGCGAAATTCTTGATGACGCCGGAAATGTTGAAGCCTTCGCCAACCGCCACCAGGCCTTCCCAGGCGATCCAACAAAATTCGATCCAAATCGCCCACAGCCTGAGATCTTCAAAGACGTCGACGACAAAATCCGTAAAACAACCACCGTCGTCGAAACGCCTGGCGATATCAAAGTCGTCAAAGATCCAACCGCCAAGCCATACAAAGGCCCCGTCGAAACCGTCGTCGATGCAGCAACTGCCGTCGGCGAGATCCTCGACGACGCAGGCAACATCGAAGCCTTCGCCAACCGCCATCAGGCTTTCCCTGGCGATCCAACAAAATTCGACCCAAATCGCCCACAACCGGAAATTTTCAAGGACGTTGACAGCGCACTCAAGAAAAAAGTCACCGTCACTGAAACACCAGTCAACGAGGGCGAAAAATAATCTTCAGAACGAAACTGAGCCGCGAAAATGTGCGGCTCAGTTTTTTTGTCACAAAAAATACGCCCCACCGCAAAGGCAGGGCGTATCCAAAGGATTCAGGTATGAGGATTATTTGCTTTTCTTGTATTCTTTGACAGCTTCGGTCAGCGCTGGAACAACCTGGAAGAGGTCTCCAACGATGCCGTAGGTTGCGATTTCAAATACAGGAGCTTCTGGATCGTTGTTGATAGCGATGATCGTACCAGATTTTTCCATACCAACCTGGTGCTGGATAGCGCCGCTGATCCCGACAGAAACAAAGATGTCAGGGTTAACGGTCTTACCAGTCTGACCAACCTGCTGAGCAACTGGCATCCAGCCAGCGTCAACAGTCTTACGGCTACCTGCTACAACGCCGCCGAGTGCATCAGCGAGGTCTTCCAGGAGCTTGAAGTTTTCAGCTTTGCCGAGACCACGGCCACCGCAAACGATGATGTTTGCATCTTCAATGCGGATAGCGCCGTCGTCAACAGTCTGCACGAATTCAAGGAATTTGGTGCGGAGGTTTTCAGGTTTGATGGTGATCTTTTCGGTGATCACTGGAACCTTGCGGCCATCCTGACGTTCAGCCTTCTTGAACACAGCTGGACGAACGGTACCCATCTGAGGACGGGTGTTAGGGCAATAGATGTGACCCATGAGGTTACCGCCGAGTGCTGGACGGATCCAGGTTACAACGCCGTCTTTGTCGATTTCCAGCTCGGTGCAGTCTGCAGTCAGACCAGTGTGCATGTTGCAGGCAACTTTTGGACCGAGGTCACGACCATTGAAGGTTGCGCCAAAGAGGATAGCGGATGGTTTGTGCTTGTTGATCAGTTCGATGACAGCCTGGGAATAAGCTTCGGTGCCATAGTGTGCAAATTCAGGGCCTTCAACAGAAACGACCTTGTCTGCGCCATAAGCAGCAGCTTCTTCGATGCATTTCTTGTTGTCTTCGCCGATGACCATAGCCCAAACTTCCTGGCCGCATTCGACGGCCATGCGTTTTGCTTCGTTCAACAATTCGAGGCCGACGTTTTTAGGTTCATTGTTTTCCTGTTCAATGAAGACCCAAAGGTTTTTATATTCTTTCAGATCCATGTTTTTTCAGCCTCCCTTAGATCAAGTTGTTTTCAGTCAGTTTTGCCATCAGGTTCGCAACAGATTCCTTGGCGTCCTTACCGGTGACGTCTTCACCACGGGTGCGCATTTTTGGTGGATGTGCGCTGCGAACGTTGGTTGGGGAACCCTTGAGACCGATCTTGGTGCGGTCGAGGGCTTCGCCGAGCATGTCAGCAGAGATCCATTCAACTTTAGCGCGCTTTGCAGCGATCTTACCGCGAACGGTACCACGACGTGGTTTGTTGATGTCTTTGGTAACAGCGATCAGTGCAGGGAGCTTGGTTTCGAGGACTTCGTAGCCCATTTCATGAGCACGTTTGGTCTTCAGGGTTTCGCCAGCAACTTCTGCGCCGATGCAGTAGGTGATCTGTGGCAGACCGAGGTGTTCTGCAAGTTCAGGACCAACCTGACCGGTATCACCGTCGACAGCCATGATGCCGCAGATGATCAGGTCAAATGGTGCGCCCTGTTTTTCTTCCAGATATTTCGTTGCAACTGCAAGGGAGTAGCTGGTCGCATAGGTATCTGCACCACCGAATGCACGGTCGGTGAGGAGATATGCTTCATCGCAGCCCATGCTGATGCATTCACGGAGCGCTTCTTCTGCAGGAGGAGGCCCCATGGTCAGCAGGGTGATGGTGGTATCTGGATTCTGTTCTTTCAGAGTGACTGCAGTTTCAACTGCGTTCAAGTCCATTGGGTTAACAATACTTGGTACCCCTTTACGGATCAGGGTATTGGTTACTGGATCGACCTTAATTTCGGAGGTATCCGGAACCTGTTTAATGCATGCTAAGATTCTCATAGTTCACTGCTCCTCTTTCTTCGTTATGAAATTTCAACGATCTCTAACAATCAGCCTTGTTTAGACAGGAAGCCGTGACCCTGGGTTGGATAGTTCCAGTCATAGCCAGGGCGGCGTTCGTTGAGACGTTCGCAAACAAGACGGCAGTTCCCGCATTCGAGGCAACCGACGTGGTCAAAGGTCATAATATCGTTGATGTCGTCCCATTTGTAACGTTCAGCAGGGCAGCTATAGGTGCAGGCACGATGGGTGCAGGTACGGCATGCTTCTTTATCAATGACGATGTGTGCGTGTTCGTCATCACTGTCGAAACGGTCGGCCGCAAGACGGTCGTCCATGTTCAATTTTTTCATCATAATGAGAATACCCCCTTGATTGCATCTTTTGCTACGCTAAACACTTTGACCTTAGGCAGACCCTTAACGATGGTCTTCACAACGCCCTGAGCTGCGCCGCCATCAACTTTGTACATGCTCTGGAGCGCGTTGATAGCGAGATCTGGGTAGGTCGTGAAGAGGTGTTCGCTGTTGGCCATGTAGTGATGCGCATTCTTGAGCGTCTTGAAGTCATTCAGGGTGTTGTGTTCAAGACGTGCAGTATACATGCTCAGGAAATCTTTCGTGAAGATGCCTTTTGCGAGTGCCTGTTCAGCGGTTTCAGCTGCTGCGATACCACTCATGATGGCATAGTCCATACCACGAACGGTGTAACCACGGTTCAGGCAGAGACCTGCAGCGTCACCGGTAACGAGGATCCCGTCGCCGCAGAATTCGGAGAAGGAGTCGTAGCCGCCTTCTGGAATAAGGTGTGCGGTGTATTCAACGAGTTCGCCGCCATCGATGTATTTACCGATGATTGGATGTTCTTTGAGCGCTTCCATAGCGTCTGGCAGATGCAGGCCGCTTTCTTTCCAGGTCTTGGAATCCTGTACAAGACCGATGGAAATGGTGTCCTTGTTGGTGTACATGAAGAGACCACCAAAGATGCCCTGGTTTGCAGAGCCCATACCAAGGAGAGCGACACCCTTGTCGCTGTCGGTGTTGAAGCGGTCGTTGATGACGTTTTCTTTGAGACGGATGACGGATTTCACGCCGACTGCGATGTTTTCAAGACGGATTGGATCGATAACGCCAGCGCGTTCTGCAACGAGGGCGTTAACACCTTCTGCGTCGATGACGAGATCGCATTCGAGGGATTCTTCGCCAACGGTAACACCGCATACGCGGCCATCCTTGCGGATGAGACCGTCTACGCAAGCGCCGCCGATAACGAGACCGCCAGCTTCTTCAACTTTGCCAGCGAGCCACTTGTCGAATTTTTCACGCAGCACGCTGTAGGACTGGTTGCCCAGCGCGTTGGTCGTGGTATCGATGATGACAGCGTCTTCGTCGTTCATCATCATCAGATATTCCTGATTGATTTCGCGTTCGAGCGGAGCATCCTTCCACGCGTCGCCCATGAGCTTGTCAAGAGCATAGGTGTAGATACGGCCGCCGGATACATTCTTTGCACCACTGTAAGGGGCCTTTTCCAAAACGAGGACCTTGCGGCCTGCTTTGGAGAGACGATATGCCGCAGACAAACCTGCTAAGCCACCGCCGATGACGATCACTTCAAATCTTTCTTCTGACATGTTTCTCCCACCTCATTTAATATTGAGATTTAAACAACTCATACCTTTTGGCGTCTTAGGCGCCGAAAAATCCTTTGCAATTGTGTCGCACAATTACAATTTGTACTCTCTTATCTTACAATAATTTTCAGACTATTTCAAAGGGTATTTTCGAACGCATAAGCGCAAATCCATTGTTCTTCATTATTATTATCATAAATCATCGCGGATGCGTCAAGACCGATTTTTTAATAGGTACGACTAAAATATTGAGATGGATGGCGCAGCGCGTTGCCCAGAGCGCTCATAAATCACCATTTCCGTAATTTATCGCGCAACGATCGCCAGAAATTTTCATCAAAAATGAGCAAAAAAAGCAAATTATGACGCCTCACTGCTGAATGTCGACCACGAAAGAACGGCTCTGTTAACATAAGATTCAAACAGTTTGTTTTTTTGTGATCATCTTGTCTTTTGGTAGCATTGCGACCATTTTTGTCTGTCGGCGTCCACGATTATTTTACACATATGTGTCCATGCCGTTTTTTTGCCTGTGAACAGTTGTCTTGCACAAAAATATTGTAAGCAGTCACCCTGCGACCATTTCAAAACGAAACCTGCCAGCTGACGGAACAAAAGACTACCCGAAGCCGGAGATTTGGCGTATAATCAGAGTCAGGAACAATCCATTTTGAAAGGAGTTTTTATTTTGGCTAAACGAATTTTGATCGTCGGCGGGGTTGCCGGTGGTGCATCCTGCGCTGCCCGCCTGCGCCGTCTGGATGAAACGGCGGAGATCGTGCTTTTTGAGCGCGGCGAATATATTTCTTTCGCAAACTGCGGCCTTCCTTATTATATCGGCGGTGTGATCCCAAAACGCGAGCAGCTGCTGGTGCAGGATGTGAAGACGATGAACGCCTGGTTCAATCTGGAGATCCACACGAAGGCAGAGATCATCGCCATCCAGCCTGAGCAGAAAACGGTGACGGTCCGTTATCTGCGCACTGGCGAGGAACGCCAGGAGCGCTACGATGTGCTCGTGCTCTCCCCTGGTGCATCGCCGATCGTGCCACGGCTGGAAGGTCTCGAAGAGGCGCGCGACCGCATCTTCACCATCCGCAATATTGCTGACGTGGACGCGCTCAAGGGATTTATGGACACCACTGCGGCAAAAACAGCCGTGGTCGTTGGCGGCGGCTTCATTGGGCTGGAGATGGCGGAAAATCTGCGCCACAAGGGCTTGGATGTCCATCTCGTAGAAGCAGCCGATCAGGTGATGACGGCGCTTGATCCGGAAATGGCGACGCTCATCGCCGCTGAACTGAAAAAGAATGGCGTCAAGCTTTCCCTCGGCACCGCCATCCATGGCTTCGCCGACGCTGGGCAAACCGTCGTTCTCGCTGACGGCAGTCGCATCGCTACGGATCTCACAGTGCTCGCCATCGGCGTGCGCCCAGAAAGCGGGCTCATCAAAGACGCCGGTCTTGCCGTGAACGAACGCGGCGCGATCGTCATCGACGATCAATTCCGTGTCGCCGGCGCAGAGGATATCTACGCCATCGGCGATGCCGTAGAAACGACAGACCGCATCTTTGGCGAAAAAACGCAGATCCCGCTGGCCGGTCCTGCCAATCGCATGGGCCGCATGGTGGCAGACATTATCTGCGGCAAGGACAAACACTACAAGGGCAGCCTTGGCAGCTCGATCGTGCGCGTTTTCAAGGTGCAGGCGGCCTCCACTGGCAAAAACGAAAAACAGCTCAAACAAATGGGCGTGAACTATCGCTCCATCCATCTCTATCCAGCCAACCATGCCACCTATTATCCAGGTGCTTCCCAGATCAGCCTGAAGGTGCTCTACGCGCCTGAAGACGGCAAGCTCTACGGCGCGCAGGCTGTCGGCCAGGATATGGGCATCGACAAAACGATCGATGTGATCGCCACAGCAATCGCAGGCGGCATGAGCGTCTACGATCTCACCGATGTGGAGCTTTGCTACGCGCCACCGTTCAACACGGCAAAATCTGCGGTCAACTACGCTGGCTACATCGCTGAAAATCTGCGCGACGGCGAAGCATATTTCGACGACGTCGCCCATATCGACGGACTCGTCGCCAGCGGTGCAACGGTGCTCGACGTGCGCGGCAAAAAAGAGATCGAAAAAGTGCCGCTGCCATCCACGCTGCAGATCCCGCTGCCTGAGCTGCGCAAACGTCTGCACGAGGTTCCAGCAGACGGCCCTGTCTACGTTTCCTGCATGGTTGGTCTGCGTGGCCACATCGCCAGCCGCATCCTGCAGCAAAATGGCATCGACGCGATCAACGTTGGCGGCGGCGCGAAACTCTACACGCAGAGCAAGCTTTCCTGAGGACGCCTGCAAGGCACGAGACTTTTCACTTTTTTATCGTTTCACCTGTAAAAAATCTCCAAACGATGCTATACTAAAAGCACAGAACACTGGGGGCGTCCGTGATGCGGACTGAGATTGTACTCCGTAACCTGATCTGGGTCATACCAGCGTAGGGAAGTGGTTGTAACAACATCGAACGCCTGTGATTTGTTCACAGGCGTTTTTTTATTGAAAGGAGATATCACAATGAACAACACCAAAAAGCTCGTGCTCGCCGGGCTTTTCATCGCTCTGAGCGTCGTCGGCGGTGCGCTCATCATCATCCCTGTCGGCCTTGCAAAAGCAGCGCCTGTGCAGCATTTTATGAACGTGCTCACAGCCGTCACGCTGGGACCGTGGTACGCCGTCGGCTGTGCATTTGTCACATCGATCATCCGCAACCTCATCGGCACCGGTTCGATCATGGCATTTCCCGGCAGTATGGTCGGCGCGCTGTTGGCTGGGCTTGTCTATCGACGTTTTCCAAATCTCGCCGCTGCCGCTGTCGGGGAAGTGTTCGGCACCGGGATTCTCGGCGCCATGCTGGCTGCTTTGATGGCGCTGCCATTTCTCGGCACAAAAGTGGCGATCTTCGGCTACGTGCCAAGCTTCTTCCTCTCCACCCTCGTCGGTGCAACAGCCAGCGCGCTGCTTCTGAAAGCGTTCAAGGCGCGCGGATTGCTCGACCGTTTCAAAGACAACTAAGGAGGATTCCAAATGACTTATCAAGCAAAACCTGTCCCTCAGGCGCTCACCATCGCAGGCAGTGACAGCGGTGGCGGTGCCGGCATTCAGGCCGATCTGAAAACCTTCCAGGAACGCCGCGTTTTCGGCACCTCCGTCATCGTCGCTGTAACAGCGCAAAACACCCTCGGCGTGCAGGGCATCCACAAAGTCCCGGTGGAATTTGTGAACGAACAGATGCGCTCCGTCTTCAGCGATTTTGAGATCGGCGCCCTCAAAACCGGCATGTTACCTGATGCAGAGATCATGCGCGCCGTCGCCGCTGAGCTCCGGAAGCATCCGGAAATTCCCGTCGTCGTCGATCCAGTGATGATCGCCAAAGGCGGCGCTGCGCTCATGGAAGATGAAGCCTCCGCCACCCTCGTACGCGAGATCCTGCCGCTGGCCACCGTGCTCACACCAAACGTGCCGGAAGCAGAAGTCATCTGCGACATGACCATCCAGAACGCCGACGATCTTCTGACTGCTGCGAAGAAAATCCAATCCATGGGCGTGAAAAACGTCGTCATCAAAGGCGGCCATCGTCTTGAAACCGCCGACGCCGAAGACATCCTGCTCACCGAAGATGGAGAAGTCGTGCAGCTTTCCGCAGAGCGCATCGACACCGTGCGCACCCACGGCACCGGCTGCACCTATTCCGCCTGCATCACCGCCGAACTCGCCAAGGGCAAGAGCGTGAAAGACGCCGTCACCACCGCCAAAGCCTTCATCGCCGCCGCGATCAGCGATGGCATTCTCGTCGGTCACGGCCACGGACCAACGAACCACTGGGCCTATCGCGCAGTTGAAAATCAAGATTGACGCAAAAATCCTGCAGAAAAATTTCTGCAGGATTTTTTTACGCCCGTTTGCCGGTTTTCACATAATATTCCACGCCATCACGCACAACAACCTCAAGCGCGCCACAATCGACGAGATAATCCACATAGATATGGATGTTGCGCTCGTAAAACGCCGCCTTCTTCGGCTTCGACGAAAGCATTTTCATCATCGTACAGGCCGCGATCACGATCTCGCTGCGTGTCAGCCCGCAATCCGCCGTGTCGAGAATGCGGTTGGCACAGGCCTTGACCGCCGCAATGCAATCCTCTGCCAGCGGTTTGGCGTCGGTGTAAAGTCCGCGATGCGCCGCCAGATAGTAGTCGTAGTGCGTCGCCGCCAGCCGCTCCATCGCTTCCAGCGACGGCTGCACACTGAAGAAATATGGCAGCTTCGCGTCGCTGATGAATTTTCCCGTCAGGATCGCGTCGCCAAAATAGCAAACATTATCCGGCGTGACGATCGAAATATGATCTGGCGTGTGCCCCGGCGTGTGGATGATCTCAAACTCCGCGCCACAAAATTCAACGCGCGTCTCCGAAGGCATGATGATGCGATCTGCTTCAACGAGAAGATCCGATTCTTCGCTGCCAGCCGTCGGCGCCTGCGGATGGAGCATGTAGAAATAATATGCCTTGAGATTCAGCGGGCTCACAGCAATCCCCGCCTCACCAGCAGATAGCGCCACAGGAATATGGTATTTCTGCTGAAAATAACGGTGGTTCGCGCTGTGGTCGCCATGCACGTGAGAGCCCAGAATGCCCACCGGCGTGAGCCCATTGCGCTCCAGCGTACGCTCAATAAGATCGCGCTGCGTGCGCAGACCAGAATCAAGGAGCACGCAAGTGTGCTCAGACGTTTTATAAAGCGGGATAACCTGCCAGTCTTCCAAATACCAGGTGTTCCCCGCGGCATGTTTCAGTTGCATGAAGACATCCTTTCTCTTCGTGGATCAGCGATAAACGTGACGGTGCAGGCTGCGGATGTGCGCAAACGTGGCGTCCTCGCCTTTTTCTGCGAGCATCTCCAGCCATTCTTCGAGCACGCGCGCCGTCTCCGGATGCATGAGCGTTTTTGCGTGGCCGCTGCGGAGATATTCCAGCGGTTTTTCCTGGCTGTAGTTTTCGCCCTGATATACCTTGCTCGCCGCCACACGGTCACAAAACATTTCGATGAGATAACGCGCCGGCATCCGCACCGGACCAGGACGGCGGATCTTGATCTGATAATCGATCCAGTACTCAAAATGATGCTTGTTGCGTCCCTTGTGATGCATCCAGGCCAGCGACGCTCCTTTTTTCTCACGCTCCGCCACATTCGGACTTTTGTCACCGAGATAGTAGCGCGCGCCAGAAATAAATTCCGTCGGGCCGTATTTGGAAAGATCGTGCACCAACCCCTGCAGCGGAATCCCCGCCTTGACGCAATGCTGCATCACCAGCCAGCGATGACGGCTGATCGTCTTAAAATGCTTGATCGGATGAAACATCAGGCTTCCTCCATTCGTCGTGCGCAAAATTGCGCACAAATTTGCTCATCATGTTAAGTTTAACCATCTCGCGAAGATTTTGCAAGAGGCTGGCCGCTCACGCATTCTGCTGCGCAACTTTGGCGAGAAAATCGAAGGCCCAGTCCTGGTCGATGACGGGTTCTGCGTCGGCGAGCTGGCTGACGGCGTCGCTGTATTGTTTTTCGATGATGTCGTAGACTTCCTGGGAAAACGGCACGGCACCGACTGCCTGACCATTCGCTACAAAAACGAGGTCGAGGGAGCCATCAAGCTGCTCGTCAACAAAAACGGCGTCGACGTCATCGCCGCCGGGCATTTCTGCGAGCTGTGGCTGCATCTGGCCGTAGAGCATGATCTTGTAGATCTCCATGAGTCGGTCGTCGAGTCCGGCGTCGAAGATGCGGATCTTTTCCACGAGATTGTCGGCGCCGATGACGATGCGTCGACGATAACCGCTGGTGTCGATGGCGCGCTCGCGTCCTTTTTCGTCGACGGCGGTGGTGAAATCGCCTGCGTAGAGCTCACGCACTTTGGCGATCTCTTCTTCGTCCTGGCAGCAATAGATCATGAGCTTGTCTTCCATCTGGTGATAAAGGAAACTGTAGGCGACAAACTGTTCGCTGCCGCAATGGGGACAGATGAATTTGAAAATATCAAAATTCTTCACGCGCTGCTTGAGCGTTGGATCGAGCATGGTGTTGATGCTGCCGTAAAAATCAAAATCGCTGGCTTTTTTACAGCTCAGACAGGTGATGGATTGGCTGTGCTTGACGGTCATGGTTGTCCTCCTTAGAGTTTATAGTCGCCCTGGTTCTGGTGATAGGCTTCATAGTTGGCATAGAGTTCGGGGTAGCTTTTTTTCAGGCTCACTGGCCGCCCGTTCGCGTCCATGATGCAGTGGCTGCTCTCGCCGGTGCAGACGACCTCGCCGCGGCAGGTCATGACGTAGGCGACGCGGATCTTGAGATGGGCGCAATCCTGAATGTAGATGGCGATGTCGATGTGGTCGCCGTAAGTTGTCGGTTTTTTATAATTGCAGGAAACGGAAAGCATCGGCGAGGTCAGGCCCAGACTTTCAAATTCATCGTAGCCCATGCCCATGCTCTCCATCCATTCTGTGCGCGCTTCTTCCATGAAGCGGATATAGTTGGAATGATGGGTGATACCCATGCGATCGGTTTCGTAATATTGTACCTTGTGTTGATAAGTCATCGCTCGGCTCCTTTCTTGTGGTAATAATATTGTAGCCCGCGCAGGCGGTGGTCGTCAATGTTCTCCTGTGGCGGGCACAAACTTAAAAAATTCTTCAGCGATTTAAGGTTAATTTAAAGAAGTCCGCTTATAATCTGTATTGTAAATTCCTTTTCATATAGGTCATCTCATGATGACCAAAAATCTCCTTCTTATAACACTATCCCCTCGGTGTTATAAATCACCCGGTATTCAGACGTGAGTACCGGGTTCCTTTTTTGCCAAAAATTTTCCCCGGGCGCACGCTCCAAAACGCTGGAGCGCGCCCGGGGATTTTACGTTTTAAGTGTTTCAGCTGTCCTCGTCAGCAACGCTGACATCTGGCAGCGGCTGGCCGTCGAGGGTGAAGAGCGACCAGTCGCGGTTGGCGCTGTCGAGGAGATTGTTGTACGCGAGGCACTCGTAGCCGTCGATGAGCGTTGCGTAGCTGGTGTCACGGCTGTCCTCCACTGCGTGACCTTCGGCGTCGATAAAACCGAGGCTGGAGATCACTGGCACTTCGGCAGAAAGGCTGGCGAGGTAGCGCTCATAATCGGAGAGCTGAACGCCGGCTGTTTCGAGAACGAGGGTGGACAGATAATTGGCAGAAATGGTGCCGACGTTTTTCTCTGGGATGTCGTAATTGGCCCAGATCACAAACGGTGTGCGGTAGCGCTCCATGGCGTCGTCGACGGAGAGCGCATTTATGCTCATGCCGTAGAGCTCGTCGTAAAATTCCTGCTCAACAGACGGAATGTGATCGCCAAACATGACGATGATCGTCGGCTCGTCGACGTCATCGCGGAAATAGCTGATGAGCTCTTCGAATGCGACGTCGGTCGCCTGGATCAGCGAGAGATAGCGCTCGGTCCACGGATAGTCGCCGTCCATATCGGTGATCTGCACGCCTTCTTCAAAATTCGGATAGGCTGCGTCGTAGCTGCCGTGATTCTGCATGGTCACGTTGAAGAGGAAGAACGGCTTGTCTTTGTCGCGCGCTTCGTATAGCTCGCGCACGATTTTGAAATCGTAGTGATCGCTCATGAAGAGTCGGTTGAGTACGTCGCCGTCGTTGGGATCGATCGCTTCCGCTGCTTCTGACCAGGCGGCATCGAAGGTCATTTCCTGCGGCACGATGTCGTCGATGAAGGTGCTTTCTTCGATGCCGAGATAGGCGTAGGCGCGCTCGCGGTTCCAGCCGCTGGCGCGATATGGATGAAAGGCTGCGGTCTGATAGCCCTGCTCGCGCAGCGTCCAGATGAAGGACGGCGTGCTGGCGTGGATGTTCGACGAAAAAGCGACGGCGCCGTTCGGCAGAAAGCGCTGAGCATTGCCGGTGAGCACTTCGTATTCTGTGCAGGCTGTGCTGCCGCCAGCCACGGACACCTGAAGATCGCCGCGCACGGTGTTTTCCTTGAGGCTGTTAAAGAATTCGAGCACAGGCTCGTTTGTGTCGAACCCCTTGCCCTTGGATTGAAGATCGGAGAGGGATTCGTTCATGATGACGATGATGTTTGGCTGCGCGCTTGCTGTTTCATAATCGTTCGCGCCGCTGAGCATGCTGTGGGTATCGTCGCCTGGCAGCAGCTCCTCGGCGATGGCGCTGACGTTTTTCGCATCGTAGCTTTCCGGCGGTTCCGGAACGAGGCCGCGGAGATTGATGCAGAACGCGAACCAGTTGCCAAATTGTTCGTAGCTCAGATGCTGCTGCCAATAGGTGACGACGTAGCTGCGTTCCTGCAGATAGGACTGGCTGAAAAAAGTTCCCACTGTGCCAATGATGAGGAGCGCTGCCAGCGCGCGCAGCGTCAGCTTCCAGCGCACACGACGCAGGCTGCCGCGCCCGAGCTGGAAACCTACGCCGAGAATGAGTCCAGCCTGGATCGTGGCGGCGGTCCACTGCGGCGTGAGTGCGAACACATAATTCGCGATGACGTTGGCGGCGGTGCCTGTGGAAATGACATCCAGCGGCACAAACGGCGTGCCGCGAAATGAGAGCACAAAATGGCAGGCCAGCGCGAAGGCGTAAAAGAGCGCTGTACCGACAAAAACCGACCAGCGATAATTGCCAAAAATGACGAGAAACAGCAGATAGACCACTGCATACGCCAGAAGGTTCATAAAAATGATCTCCGGCGCGCGGTCGTACGCGGCGTTTCCGTTCAGGCATTCCACCATCACAAAGGTTGCGCAGGGCACAAGGGCATAAAGCACGGTGCTCACGAAAAATCCTGGCTTGCCAGGAAATTTCAGCCGGAAAGTGAAGAGCAGCCCGATCGCTATCGCCAGGAATTTGAGCAGGAGCGTGTTCTGCCAGATGCCCATTTCTGCAGCTGTTTCTTCGGCGAAAAGCGCTTCGCTGCGCAGGAGCATCACAAATGTCGCTGTCGCCAAAAGCCAGCCAACGATCACATAGCTCCAGGCGCTGCGCACGAGCACGACAGGGCCCAGCTTGAGCAGCCGCCGCTCACGGAAAAATGACGGCGGCGCGTTATCCTCTCTCATTGTTTTCCTCCTTTTTCACAAAACGAAGGACGGATCCAGCATCCGTCCTTCGAAAAATCAATCTCTGCCAAAAATACGCGAAAGCAGCGACGATCCGTCACCGTCCTTCGCCGGCTGCACATCCGGCAGCGCTTCGCCGTCAAGGGTGAAAAGTCCCCAGTCGCGATGCGAATAATCGAGCAGATTGTTATAGGCGACGCATTGATAATCGTCAATCAGATCCTCATACGCAGTGCCATTAAGATAGTAGGCAGCCTCGCCGTCAGCGTCGGTAAAGCCGAGGTTGGAAACCGTCGGCACCCGCTCGTAAAGGCTGGCGAGATAGCGATTGTACGGCGTCATTTCCACACCAGCCACTTCCATGACGAGGGTGGAAAGATAATTCGCCGAGATCAGGCCAATGTCCTTCTCTGGAATGTCGTAGTTGGCCCAGATCACGAACGGCGTCTGATAGCGGCTCTGCATCTCAGGAATGCTGAGCTCGTCGAGATTGTCGACGCCGAAAAGTTCTTCATAGAAGCCTTCGTCCACAGATGGCTGGTGATCGCCAAACATCACGATGATCGTCGGCTCGTCGATGTCCTCGAAATATTCGACGAGCTCCTTGAATGCGTCATCAGAAGCGCGCATCAGCGAAAGATAGCGCTCTGCCTGCGGATAATCGCCGTCCATGTCGGTGATCTCGATGCTCTCTTTGAAATTCTCAAACCCATCGGCATAGCCACCGTGGTTCTGGATCGTCACGTTGAAGAGGAAAAACGGATTCGCTGTGTTCCGCGCTTCAAAAAGATCCTGGATGATCTCATAATCGTAGTGATCGCTCATATAATCGCGGTTGTACACATCGCCGTCGTCCTCGTCAATTTTCTCCACAGCCTCCATGCGCGAGAGGGAATCCATCTCGAGAATATTTTCTGGCAGAATGTCCTCGATGAAGGTGAGATCTTCAAAGCCGAGATAGGTGTACGCCTTTTCGCGGTTCCAGCCGCTGATGTAATACGGATGGAAAGCAGACGTGTTATAGCCCTGTTCGCGCAGCGTCCACGCCATCGATGGCGTGCTGCTATGGATGTTCGCGGAATAAGCCACGGCGCCGCTCGGCAGAAAACGCTGGGCGTTGCCGGTGAGCACTTCGTATTCTGTGCAGGCAGTGCCACCGCCGCTGACAGAAACCTGCAGCGTGCCGCGAACGGTGTTCTCCTTGAGGCTGTTGAAAAACGGCAGCACTTCTTTGTTCGTCTTGAAGCCATCACCGACCGATTGCAGATCGGCAAAGGATTCGTTCATGATCATGATGATGTTCGGCTGTTTTTCTGTCGGCGCGTAATCGTTTTCACCGGTGAGCATATTATAAGCTTTGTCGCCTTCCGGCGAAATGCCGTCGTCTATGAGCAATCCGCCGACGATGTTCGACACCTCATCGGCGCTGTAATTTTCCGGCCGCTCTGGATACACGTTGCGCAGGTTCAGACAAAACGCCAGCCAGTCGCCGTATTTTTCGTAGCTCTGCTGCTGGTTCCAGTAGGAGATGGCGAAACCATGCGCCGTCAGATAAGAGCCGCTGAAAAACGCAGAAACTGCGCCCAGCACGACGAAAATCGCCAGCGCGCGCATCGTCACCTTCCAGCGCATGCGCCGCAGATTAGCGCGGCCAAGCTGATAGCCCACGCCCATCAGTAGCCCAGCCTGCACAGTGACGATCGCCCAGCGCGGCGTGATCTCGAAAACGTAATTATCGGCCACATTCGCCGCCGTGCCGCCGGAAAAAATATCCAGTGGGACAAATGGCGTGCCGCGAAATTGCAGCACAAAGTAGCAGGTCACAGCGAACACATAGAGCAGCCCGGTGCCAAAGACCACCGCCCAGCGATAGTTGCCGAAGACCACGAGAAAAAAAGATACACCAGCGCATAGGCGACGATGTTCAGAAAAACGATCTCCGGCTCGCGCTCATAGGCTTCGTAGCCATTCAGAAATTCGACCATATAATAGGCAGCAAAAAGCATCGCTGCCAACAGCAGGGTGCTGAAGAGAAAGCCGCCCTTGCCGCCAAATTTAAAACGGATGCTGAAAAGCAGCCCGATGACGACGGCCAGAGCGATGAGAAATCCTGGTGAAAACCAGATGCCCAGCGCTTCTGTGTCCTCGAGAGGAAAAAGCGGACGCGCGCTCAGGATCATATAGATCGCGATCGCCGCCAACGCCCAGCCAATGAATATATGCGGCCAGGGGCTGCGCGCGAGATAAAGCGGGCCCATCTCTGCCAGCACGCGTTCGCGTGTCAGCGATCGCCAGGCCCGCGCCAATCGCGAAGGCTGTTTTTCCTTATCCTCCGCCATAGCACTCACTCCTTTTCAATAGAAAAGAGGACGGATCCCATATCCGTCCCCTCGATTGTTCAAACCTTTTAGTTGATGGCAGATTGTTCTTCCTGCCCGCTGTCGTCAGCCGTCTCTGATTGATCGCCTGCATCAAGATCCGGCGGATCGGCCATCGGCTGACCATCGATCGTGAAAAGTGACCAGTCACGGTTATCTACATCGAGCAGGTTGTTGTAGGTGATGCAGTCGTAGCCGTGGATCAGATCGGCATATGGGCTGGTCTCGTCATCCTTTTCATATACGATGCCGTCGCTGCCGCGATAACCAACCGTGTCAATGACTGGGATCTGCTGATAGAGCGCTGCCAGATATTCGTTGTACGGCGTCATCTCAAGACCGGCGACCTGCAGAAGCAGCGTCGACAGATAGTTGGACGAAATGTTGTCCAGCGTCGCCTCAGGAATATCGTAGTTGGCCCAGATCAAGAACGGCGTGTGGTAACGGGTCTGCTGCTCTTCCTCGGTGAGCTGATCGAGCGGTTTGCCGTAGAGCTCTTCGTAGAACGCATTTTCCACAGAAGCCTGATGGTCACCAAACATGACGATCACCGTTGGTTCGCTGACATTGCTGAAATAGGTGATCAATTCCTGCAGCGCCTCGTCGGACTTTTTCAGCAGGGAGAGATAACGCTCAGCCTTTGGATAGTAGCCCAGCATGTTGGTGATGCGGATCTCCTGGTTGAAGTTCAGATACATGCGATCGTAGCCACCGTGGTTCTGCATGGTGACGTTGAACGCGAAGAATGGCTGCGATGGATCGCGCTGTTCGTACATTTCCTCGAGCTTTTCATAATCGTAGGAATCGCTGACAAAACGGCGCAGCAGCATGTTGTCCTCTTCCGGATAGAGTGCTTCCACCTTTTCGATGAACGCATCCTCGTCGTTGTCCTCCTGATACTGAGCGACGACGGTTGGATCGATGATGTCTTCCATGGAAATGAAATCGTCAAAGCCCATGTCGTTGTAGACAGACGGACGGTTCCAGCCATCAGCAAAATACGGATGGAAGGCGCGGGACGAATAGCCCTGGCTTTCCAGCGTCGAAACGAGCGATGGCTGCGCGCTGTCGATGTAAGATTCGTAGACGCTGCTGCCGCTCGGCAGGGTGCTGATGGAATTGCCGGTGAGGAATTCATATTCGGAGTTGCTCGTTCCGGCGCCAAAAACCGGCACCGACAGCGTCCCCTTGATGGTATTTTCAGAGAGGCTGTGGTAGAACGGCAGATAATCCATGTTCGTCTGCAGATCGCCGAGGGTGCCAGGATCTGAGAACGTTTCGTTCATGATGGCGATGACGTTTGGCGTTTCGCCTGTTGGTTTGTAGGTGTCTTCGCCGGTGAGCATATTGATCGAAGTGTCGTTGTCCGGATCCGGATCGACCGCCGCGATCACCTCGTCGGCGAGGGCGCTGATGTCGTCGGCGCTGTAGCCTTCCGGCTCAGACACGTGGAGATATTTCGTGTTCAGGCAGAAATTGTACCAGATGCCGCTGTTGTGATAGCCGCGGCTCTGGTTCCAGAAATCTGGCTTGAAGCCGTGGTCAGCGAGCACATCTGTACCGTAAACGGTGCTGGCGATGATGAGAATGTAGGCGAGCGCCGTCGCGCGCACCATGATCTTGCTTCTGCGCACCTGCGGACGGATGTTGACCATCTGACGTTCGAGCACGAAGATCAGGATCAGCATCAAGGCAGCCATGATGATCTGCCAGGAAAGTTTGTAGTCATAGCCAGCGGCCACGTTCATGCCCGTGCCGACAGCGAGAATATCCATCGGTACCAGCGGCGTGCCGCGGAAAAGATCAACGAAATAGTTCGCCATCCCAAAAAGGAAGAGCACCACGTTGACGATGCCGATGGTCATGCGGAAGCGGCTCGTGATAAAGAACACAACCACATAAAACAGCAGATACGCCATGTAATTCATGAAGAAATTGGCTGGCGAGAATACATACAGGAAATTTCCGTTGTAGCACTCCACCATCTGCATGGAGACGACCGGCATCAGGAAAAAGATGACGGTATAAAATTTATTCCGGAAGCGCTCCTCGATCTGGATACGGAAGACCAGGAGCAGACCGATGAGCAGCGCAAAAGCATAGGCAATGCCCATGACTTTCCATCCCCAGAAATCCGTCGCCGGATTCAGGAAGAGATTCCATTCCACCGTGATGAACGCGGCCAGCGCCAGCGTCAGGCAGGCGGCAAAAATTTCCACGCGCTTGCTGCTGCGTCGGAAAGATACCGCATCCCAGAAATCGTTGACGACGCGCACATAGGCGATGAGAAAGCGCTTGATGGTCTCTTTCATTGTCACTTCAGCCCCGCTTTCCTTTCAAAATTATTTACGAAAAATGAACATAGTCCTTCATTGTGTTTTACCTTCACAGTTTAACCCTTTGTAAAGCGGAGTGCAAGACTTTTACGTTCTTTTTAACCGAAAAACCAAAAATTTACAAAAGGGGTTCGCCCAAAATTTTTCGCGTAGCACGCATCCCGCAGGGAAAACGCCGCATTTCTGCCGTCGCGCGCTGGCGAAAATTTTTCGTCAGCAGCGAAAATCTCCGCTATGTTTTACTATTTCTTAACACAGCGCTTTGCAATCGTTCGCCGCCAGATATTTTCACCAACGCGCTCGCTTGCGCGTCAAGATGTGGTATAATAACGCAAGAAGTTCCAACGAAAGGCTGGTGGAAATCCCATGATCGCAGCAGCAAGTCTGCAGAGCGAACTGCAAACACGATTGAAAAAAATGACGACAGGCGACGTGCTCAGCGTGCGCACCTGGAAGGGCGACCGCGGCTTCAGTCTCACCTGTCTCGCCGACGGGCAGTTTCTCCTCGAAGAAGACGGCTTTCAGTCGCAGCGTCTGGAGGATCTCTCGCGTCAGGAAGTGCTAAAAGCAGTCAAACCGGTCGCCCGACGGGAATTTCCACGCAGCAACAAACTACGCTTGACATTATATAAGGAAGGAAACACTCATGGATAAACTGATCTTTCTCGGCACCGGCCACGCCCTGGCCTATCACTGCTACTCCACCTGTCTCGCCCTCACCGACGGCACCCACACCTTCATGACCGACGCCGGCAGCGGCAACGGTGTGCTCCTGCAGATGGAACGCGCCGGACTCACCTCAGACGACATTACTGATCTTTTCATTTCCCACCGCCACACCGACCATCTCATCGGCGCCATTTGGCTCGTGCGCGTCATCGGTCACAGTTTTGACCGCGGTCGCACAGAGCCCCTCACTGTCTACGGAGAAGCGAGCGTGCTGGAAATCCTGCGCAGCTGCTGCGATATGCTTTTGGGCACAAACGCCGCCAAACATCTCGATAAAGGAATCTTCTTCCGCCCGGTGAGCGACGGCGAAACCTGCAGCATCGGGCCATGGCAGGTGACATTTTTTGACACCGGCGCCGGCAAAACCGTGCAGTACGGCTGGCGCGCGCGTCTCACAAACGGCGAATCCCTCGTCTTTCTCGGCGACGAACCGCTGACTGAGCAAGGACTGCGCTACGCCAAAGACTGCGACCATCTCATCCACGAAGCCATGTGCCTGGAAGCCGACGCCGCGCGCATCAATCCGCATCACATTCACCACTCCACCGTCGTCGACGCTGCTGAAAACGCGAAAGCTGCCGGCGCGAAGCATCTCATCCTCTTCCACGGTGAGGATACCAACCTCGACACGCGCAAAGCCCGCTACGAAGCGGAAGCACGCCAGCATTTCAACGGCCCTGTCGACGTGCCAGACGATCTCGATGTGATCACATTCTAAAACAGGAGAACATTATGCCAACCATTTTCAACGAACTTCCACCAGCGCTCACCACAGCGCTTGAAGAATCTTTCAATATCACCGAGCCGATGCCTGTACAGACGGCATCCTTCCCGCTCATCAGCGAAGGGCGCAACCTCGTCCTGCAATCGCGCACCGGCAGCGGCAAAACCCTGGCCTATCTCCTGCCGCTCCTGGCAAAACTCACGCCTGGTGAAAGCGGCAACAAGCTGCTCGTCGTCGCGCCGACGCAAGAGCTCGCCGTGCAGATCGGCCACGTCGTGCGCGATTTGAACGCCGCGCTCGACACGCCCTACAGCCTCGCCCTCATCGGCGGCGGCGCCAACATCAACCACCAGCTCGAAAAGCTGAAAAAGCACCCGCAGATCCTCGTCGGCACACCGGGCCGCATTCTCGAGCTTTTCGACCGCCGCAAGATCAACGGTCAGACCATCGAGGCCGTGGTTTTTGACGAAGTTGACGCCCTGCTCGCGCAGGAGGGCGGCCGCCAGCTCGTTGCCATCCAGAAAGCCCTGCGCCGCTCTACCCAGACCATCGCCTGCTCTGTGTCCATCGACGAAAGCGCGCGCCAGTGGCTCGCTGCGCATATCGCCGACGCAGAATTTCTCATTAGCGACAGCGAAGCCGCGCTCAATCCAAACATCGGTCATTTTTTCCTGCGCTGTGAGCAGCGCAAGCGCTTCGATTTTCTGCGCAAGGCCCTCGCCGCCATGGACGGCAAAACGCTGATCTTTTTGAACGGCGACGACGAGATCACCCAGCTGCAAGACCGTCTCGCCTATCACCACATCGAAGCGGGCGTACTCAGCGCCGAGATGAAAAAGCTCGATCGCCAGAAATCCCTGGAAACCTTTCGCCACGGCTTCGACGGCATTCTCATTTCCAGCGACCTCGCCGCGCGCGGGCTGGACATTCCAGACATCGACCAGGTCATCAACCTCGACTTTCCACACGATCCCCTGACCTACGTGCATCGCGCCGGACGCACAGGGCGCGGCAATGCCGATGGCGCAACGCTTTCTTTCGTGAGCGACAGCGACGAAGCAGCGATCCGCATCTACGCCCGCGATCTCGGCATCCAGTTTGAAGAAGCCCACTTCGCCGGCGGCGCCATCGTTCTCGGACCAGCGCCGGAGAAACCAAAGAAGCACAGCGAAAAATCCACTGCGCCGCACAAACCAAAGCAAAAAGACCGCGCCCGCAAAGCGAAAGCCAAGGGCGCACCAAAACGATTGAAACGAGGCGAAAAATAATGGAGCGCTGGGACCTTCTCGACGACGACCGCCGCCTCACCGGCGAAACCCTACGCCGCGGCGAACCGCTGCCACCCGGGCGTTTTCACACCATCATCGGCGTCTGGACGATCCACGACCGTCTCCGCCGCATCCTGCTCACAAAGCGCCATCCGCAGAAACTCATCTGCCCCAACCAATGGGAAAACACCGGCGGTTCCATTCTTGCCGGCGAGGAAAGCTGCGTCGGCGCTGCCCGCGAGGTGCGCGAAGAAACCGGCATGGACTGCCACTGTGAGGATCTTCTCCACATCAAAACCATCCGCATCCCCACCGCCTTCGTCGACTGCTACATCTATCACACAGAAATCGATCCCGACGGCATCATCCTCCAGGAAGGCGAAACCGTCGACTGGCGCTGGGTGACCATCGACGAGCTGGAAGCCACCATCGCCGACGGCACCTTCTCCGAGCCGGAGATCGAGCAGTACACCGCCTGCAAAGATGCGCTCATCAGTGCATTGAATGCGCTCAAACCTGACAGCAACGATGCTGGTGATCCGTTCTATTCAACAAGCAATCTCCACTATCTGGAGAAAAAGATGACCGATTACAAATCTGGTCACCTACAACTTTCCACGCACGATTTATTACCAACGGACGACCACTAAAAAACAGGACGTGAACGAAAAATGTTCACGTCCTGTTTGCTTATTCAGCCAATCTCTTTCCCATCTCGAACGCGCGCTCGCATTCCTTTGGAAATTCTGTCTCGAGATAGGCTTTTTTCTTCACGGGATCGAAGCCGCTGGAGGCATATTTCGCGTAGTCGTCGAACTGCCAGGCGTTGAACGCGTTGAGCGTTTCGGTGTCGCCGAGAAAACGCTGGAAGCGTGCGGCGTCGCGGGCGGTGGTGTCGTAGTTCGTTTTCTCATGCGCTGCCTGATCGGGCACGCCCATGGTGTAAATGAGCCCGCAGCGGATGCGGCGACCGTAGCCTTCGTCTGGCGCGCCGCCGGTGTAATGGTTCGGTGGGAAGAGCAGACGTTCGTAGAAATTGCGCACAGCGCCAGGCACTTCGCCGTAATAGATCGGCGCGGCGACGACGAGCGCATCTGCGGCGAGGATCTCCTCGAGCACCGGCGTCAGCGCATCGCGCTGGGCGCATTTCGTGTAGCTTGGGCCGCCGAGTCGCTTGCAGGCAAAGCAGCTGATGCAGCCGCGGAAATCGAGATCAAAGAGGTCGATGCGTTTTGTTTCGGCGCCGGCTGCGCGCGCACCTTCGAGGGCATTGTCGAGAAGCTGGGCCGAATGCCAGGTTTTGCGCGGACTGCCGTTGATACCAATCACTTTCATAATGATCCTTCCTCTCGTGTGGATTTCCTTCATTATAACACGCTGCCCATTCAATCGCCAGTGACATCGCGCTGCGCTAAAAGCCGCACGCTGAGCGCCGCAAAGAGCACGGTGTACACGAGGGTCGACAGCGCAAGCTGGGCGAGATCGATCTCCATGTTCGGATTGTTGGCGCGCATGCCGACGGAGAGCAGCGAGTACGGAAAATACAGCGCCCAGCCCTGGGCCGTCGCCATGAGTCCGGCGATGCCGCCCAAGAGCCCGATCGCCACCGGGATCGCGAAGGATTTGATCAACAGGCTGAGAAAAAGCTGCACAGCGCAGACAGCGATGCTTCCGAGCGCGCCGCAGCAGAGCCATTCGAAAAGCTCCGGCGGCAGCGGTTCGCGAATGCCAGCGAGAAAACCGCTGGCGATGAAAAGCAGACCAACGACCAGCTGCGCCAGCACGCTCACGCCGATCGCCGGAATGAGCTTGCCGAGATAGAGCGCCGTGGTAGAAATTGGCGCCGTGAGAAAGCTGTTGAAATTATGATCGGTGTTTTCCAGCCGCCATTCCCAGGCGCAGTAAACGGCGAGCAGCGCCGGCAGGAAAAAGTACGACGCAAAGAGCGTGTGCTGCGTCCAGAGGCTGTACCAGCTGCTCTTTAAGAGCGCAAGATTGCCGAGATAGTTAAACGTGCCGAGAAAGGCCGGGATCAGCGGCAGCACAACAAAGGCGATCCACACCGGCGCGTGGCGGCCTTTGATGAGCTCAGCGCGTAGAGCACGGATGATCATTTGTCAAACCTCCTTTCGCACGAAAAGCGTGCGGCCAACGATGAAGAACACGAGGAACCAGCAGATAAAGAGCGCAATGTCCAGCGGTTCCGGCGTGCGCCAGTAATATTCTGTGTAACGTGTGGCCTCGTCCCACCACATTGCCACCTGACTAAAGAGTCCGTAATAGCTCCAGGGCAGGAGCCGCTGCACAGCGCTTGGGAAAAACAATCCCATCAGCCCGAGAAAACTGCCGGCAATGCCGATCACCAGCGGCACCGCCTGATTCGCGAAGCGTAAGCTCAGTCCCTGCTGCAGCGTGTAGAGCATGAGCGAGACGATCCAGCTGACAAACGTGAACACTGCAAACGTACGATACGGCATCGTTCCCGGAAAGGCTTCGTAATAGCCGACGCCGAGAAAGAGCGCGCTGCGAATGAGCATGAGAATCGCCAGCACGATCGCGCCCCAGAGGAGCTTGGCGTTGTAAATTTTGCCTGGCGTCGTCAGCGTCTCGAGGATTTTCAGCGTGCTGCCCTTGTGCTCGATCTCGCAGTTTCGGCTGCAGATCACCGCCGTCGCCAATGGCAGCATAAAGCTGTCAACCATCGCCAGATCGTAGAGCAACCACATCCAGCCCTGTCGCAAATCTTCCGGATCCATACGCACGAGGGACGTATAGACCCACAACAGCTGCGCAGCGATCAGCGCCAGCCCAACGAGAAAGATCTTGCGCCGGCGACATTTGAAAAATTCCAGTCTCAGCGTGCTCATAAGCTCGCCCCCTTCCCGGTGAGCTCGAGGAAGATGTCCTCCAGACTTTTCTGCCGTTCCTCCAAACGCAGCACGCCGATGCTCTGCGTCACGAGCAGCTCAGCAAGCGCCGCCGTGGTGTCGTCGTTGAGCAATGGCAACACGAGATAACCGTCCTCGCCCTCGCTCACATGCAGGCGTCGCTCGCGCAGGATCGCCTGGGCGTGGAGATTGTCCGTTGTGCGCAGCGCCAGATGATGCTTGCTGCGGCTGTGCAGCGCTGTGAGCGAATCCTGAAAGACCAGCTCACCCTCGCGGATGATGCCGACGTGGTCGGCCATCTGGTCGATCTCCGCCAGCAGATGGCTGGAAACAACCACCGTCATGCCGAAGCGCTGCGGCAATTCCTTGATGAGCTCGCGCATTTCCTGGATGCCTGCCGGATCTAGCCCGTTCGTCGGCTCGTCGAGGATCAAGAGCCGCGGATAACCCAGGAGCGCCGCCGCCAATCCCAACCGCTGCTTCATGCCCAGGCTGTAATGGGCTGCACGCTTGTCCTTCGCATCCGTCAAGCGCACGATCTCGAGCACCTCGCGAATGTTTTTCTCCGGCACGCCGCGCATCGTCTGCACAATGCGCAGATTTTCCTCGCCGGAAAGATGGCCGTAATAGCTCGGGCTTTCAATGAGACTGCCCACCTGCTTGAGGATCGCCAGCCGATTGCGGCGCATCATCGGTTCGCCGAACACAGCGATGTCGCCGGCGGTCGGCCGCACAAGCCCGAGGATCATCTTCAACGTCGTTGATTTGCCAGCGCCGTTTGGTCCGAGGAAGCCGTAGATGCAGCCCTCTGGCACACGCAGATCGAGATCGTTCACGCGCAGCACGCTGCCGTATTTTTTCGAGAGATGGCTGGTGGATATGATAGAAGAATATGCCATGATCGTTCACTCCATTTCTTTTTCTTTTTCATTTCATGCTCTTATCTTACCCGTTCCGCCTTAAACGTCAGTGACGCCTCCCTTACGCTTACCTTACAATGCACGTATACACTTGGGTGCGCGCGCAAAATATGCTATGATAGAATCACATTATAATGAAGGAAATGATCCACCATGGCTTACAAAATTCTCATCGTCGACGACGAGCGCGCCCTCTGTGAAATGATCCGCGCCTTTCTCGCCCAGGCAGGCTACGCGACGGCGACTGCCGGCAGCTGCGCAGAAGCGCTGACGGTCTTCCGCGCCGAGCAGCCAGACGCTGTGCTTCTCGACGTGATGCTGCCTGACGGCGACGGCTTCAGCCTGTTCGGTCAGCTGCGCGCCCTGCGCGATGTGCCGACGCTCTTTCTCTCTGCCCGCGACGAAGACGCTGCGCGGCTGCAGGGGCTCGGCCTCGGCGCCGACGATTACATCACCAAGCCCTTCCTGCCGGAGGAGCTGCTGCTGCGATTAGCCGCTGTGCTGCGCCGCGTTTATCGCGATGCGCCGGAAAACGACAGCGCCCGTCTCGGCGATGTCGAGATCGACTGGGGCAAGAGTCTTGTGCGCAGAGATGGCGAGGAAATTCCGCTGACCGCCAAGGAATACACCCTGCTGCGCAAGCTCTGGGACAACCGCGGCAACATCGTCACCATCGACGCCCTCTGTGAAGCGCTCTGGGATGGACCAAACATCGGCTACGAAAACACGCTGATGGTGCACATCCGTCGTCTGCGCGCAAAGATTGAGCGCGATCCCTCGCATCCAGAGCATCTGCTGACGGTGCGCGGCCTTGGCTAGCGCCTGGCGCGGGAGGATGGACGATGAGACGGCTCACTGGCATCTGGCGCTCGGCGCTGGTGATGACGCTGGCCATGGCGCTGATCGTTGTGCTTTTTCTGTTGGGCATTCTCGGCTACATGATGCTCACGTTCAAGCTCAACGTCGACGCCAATTTTTCCACCAACACCATCGACGAAGCCCTCGTGCAGACCGCCGACGGCTACGAATTCAGCGCCGCCTACGCCCTCGACGGCAAAAACCAATGGGCCATGCTCATCGACGACAACGGCGACGTCATCTGGAGTTACCACAAGCCTGCTGAAATTCCTGATCACTACACCATGCGCGACGTCGCCGCGTTCACACGCTGGTTCATCGACGATTACCCCGTGCGCACGCGCATCCGCGACGACGGTCTGCTCGTCATCGGCGCGCCGGAATTCAGCCTGCAGCGCTACAGCGTCGAGATCCCGACCAACACCATCACGCCGACGCTCTTCTGGTTCAGCGGGCTCTTTCTCGTCATGCTCATTTGCGTGCTCGGCGCTTCGGCGCTGCTGCTGCGCCGCTGGTTCCGCAAGGATCAGTCGCGCGTCGACGCCGCCCGCGCCGAATGGGTGAATGGCGTCAGCCACGACATCCGCACACCGCTGGCCCTCGTCATGGGCAACGCTGCCCAGCTCGAAAACGATCCCGCGCTCTCCGCGGACGCGCGCAAGCAGGCCGCGCTCATCCGCCGCCAGAGCCAAACCATCCGCGATCTCGTCGGCGATCTCAATCTCACCATGCGGCTGGAATCGAGCATGCAGCCGCTGCGCCGCGAAATCGTACAGCCTGCCGCGCTCCTGCGACAGACGATCGCCGATTTTCTCAACAGCGGCCAGGCCGACGACTATCCGCTGGACATCGATCTGCCTGAAACACCGCTGCCAGCGCTGGGCGCCGATCCACAGCTTTTGCGCCGCGCCCTCACCAATCTCCTGAACAACTGCGTGCGCCACAATCCACCGGGCTGCACCATCCGCGCCGGCGGATTTGCGCGCGACCACCACGTCGTCCTCTTCGTCGAAAGCGACGCCCCAGCCACAAGCGCCAGCATCGGCCAAAGCCCCGGCGTAGAAAACGACGGCCTCGCTGCCCACGGCACCGGTCTCTCCCTCGTCAAAAAGATCGCCCAGGCCCATGGCGGCGAAGCCCACTTTGACACCGCCAATCATTTCCGCTGCGAGCTCTGGCTGCCGTTGAAATAAAACCGATCGTTTTTGCTCCTTATTTCAAAATCACCCCCTTAATTTGAAATAAGGAGCATTTTTTTGCGCGCTTATTTCAATTTCCTCTTGTGATTTTGAAATAAGCGGCTTAAAATGGCAGTAGTATTTCAAAATGAAAGGAGCACTCACAATGACAGAACGCGCCGGAACCCTCGTACAAAATCTCACCGGCGATGCGGCGTACTGGTCTTTCCGCCCGTCGCCGCTGCCGCCGGAACCAGCGCTCACCCTTGATAGCGACATGCGCCAGATGCTCGTCACCACCAGCCGTGCGCTGACCAATCTCGAGCGCCTCGCGCTGCTCATTCCCAGCACCGATCTTTTCATCGCCATGTATGTGCGCAAGGAAGCGCTGCTTTCCTCGCAGATTGAAGGCACGCAGTGCACGCTGGAGGATGTCCTTGATCCTGAGCTTGATACCGCCGCCAATCTCGACGCTGGCGAAGTCGTCAATTATGTGCGTGCGGCACAGTTTGCCCTTGAGCGTATGCAGCAGCTCCCGCTCTGCAACCGCCTGCTGCGTGAAACCCACGCCGTGCTCATGGGGGGCGTGCGCGGCGAAGAAAAAAATCCCGGCGAATTTCGCCGCAGTCAAAACTGGATCGGCCCCGCCGGCTGTGGCCTCAAAGATGCGCGCTACATTCCGCCAAATGTCGACGACATGACTGCCGCGCTCGACGATCTTGAGCACTACATCAACACCGACACACCGTATCCACCGCTCATCGACGCCGCGCTCATCCATTACCAGTTCGAAACCATTCATCCATTTCTCGATGGTAACGGCCGCATCGGCCGCCTGCTGATTCTGCTCTACTTCATTGAAAAATCGCTGCTGACAAAGCCTGTGATTTATGTCTCATATTTTCTCAAGAAAAATCAGCTGGAATATTACGATCGCATCAGCGAGGTACGCCGCACAGGAAATTATGAGCAATGGATACGCTTCTTCCTTGAAGCGGTGAACGCCGCCGCCATCGACGCGACCGAAACGATCTGGTCGCTCTCGGAGCTGCACAACGCCAACCTTGCACAACTGCCAGTTTCCAACCGCCAGCCGGACAATCTGCGGCGACTTTTCGACTACATTGAAGCACACCCGATCATCACCTTGCGGCAAACTGCCGACGCCCTCGCGCTGAGCTACAACACCGTCGCCGCAGGCGTGAAAAAACTCGTCGCCCTGGGCATTCTCCAGGAAACAACAAACGCCAGCCGCAACCGCGTCTTCGCCTACGAAGATTATCTGGCCATCCTGCGCCAGGATACGTAAAAAATGACCGCCCATCATGAGCGGTCATTTTTCATTCAGTGTTTCACACCAAGAATGGCGAAAACTTTACGGCGGGTGATGCGATAGACGAGCCAGAGGAGGGCGCTGACACCGACGATGACAAGAGCGCAAAGGCCGAGGCCGTAGAGTTCGGCGGCGGTGAACTTGCCGTCATTGAAATACATCATCATGCAGTAGAAGGCGCTGATCACGATGGTGCCAAGGAGGGCCGGCGTGAGGAAAACGCGGCGCACCTGGCTCGTCGCCGAATGACGCAGATAGACTGGCGGCGCGCCGAGATGGCGCAGATCGTCGTAGACGCGGCGATTCGTCAGCGCGATCGTGAGACAGCGCGTGTAGGCGATGACGAAAACGGCGGCGAAGCAGACGATGGCGATGAAGACGAAAATCATCATAAAGACGGCGTAAGTCTGGAGCATGTCGGCGTCGTTGAGGACGCGGAAGGTTGGCATGAATTGCCAGTACGTACGGAAATCGGTGCTGTCGCGGTTGTCGTAGCGAACGCCGGTTTCTTCCGCAAGCTGCGTATCTACCCGGTATTCGCCGGTCTCAGCGATCTCACGCGCCCGCACGACAGGATCCCAGGCGTCCACAAGCTCCACCTCTGGCCCGGAAGCGTCGACGATGGCGTTAAAGAGCGCGTCGGCGAAATCGTAGGTCTCGTCAACATTGGCAACGTTGAAGGCGACGAGGTTTTCCAGCCATTCGCTGGTGAGCCCGGCAGTCATGCGCGCGTAGTCACTGTCGTCGAGGACATAATGGCCGAGCAGGCTGTCGTCCGTGAAGGACTCGGCGACGGTGACCGGGAATTCCTCGCCAGTGACAAAATTCGTCACCAACGTCACGTCTTCCGTGAGCTCGTAGTTGTCAAAGCCGTTGCTGTCATAAACCGGCGCGATCGTTCCTGGCTCGACATCCACGTCCACGCCAGTGAGGGCGCGATAGCCGCTCTCGGAGAGAAACAGATTCGATTGATTCTGTTCAGCGTAGATCATTTCATACGTCGTGCCGAAGGCGGTCTCTGTCTCCTCCTCGTGCTCGCCGTCGACAGCCAGCCGCGCCATTGGCGCTTCGCTGTAGCTTTCGATGGTGACGCCGTAGTCATCCGCCAGGGCGCGGATGTCGTCCTCGTCAGGAATAGCTGTCTGGTCGCTGCGATAGTGGAAAAGATAATCGATCGGCAGGGAGCGCGCGCTCATTTCAGCGCTGCCACTCATCATTGGCATATAGAAGCTGGCGAAATAGGCGCCGGCGATGAGCAGCGTCATCACGAGCATGTTGCGCACGGTCTGGCGCGCCTGGAATTTCATCATCGAAACAGAGATGATATCCTTATAGCGCTTGCGTTTTCCGCCCCAGCCATTGCCGACGGTGTGCAGCAGGATCATGTAAAGGCCGATGAGCGCCGGTGCGTAGCAAAGGGCGTCGACGATGCCCGGCGGATACCAGCGCAGCACTTTAATGAAAAATGTTGGCGCAAAATAGCCGAGCCCAGCGCCAAGCGCCACGAGCATGATGCCCACACGACCGTACCAGCGGGGAATGGCGCGGATCGGTTCGCTCTTGTGGCTCTCCTGGACGACGTCGATGATGTTCGTTCCCCGCACAGAGCGACGCCCAAGGAAAAAGAGCATCGCCGTCACGAAAAGCGCGAATGCGAGCACATATACGTAACCGCGCGGATCGAAGGATAACGCCATTTCTGCCGAATCGATGACGACAGCGCGGAAGATTTGCCAGATCCCGGCAGCGACGCCGATCCCGAGGATCCCGCCGCCGACACAGCTTGTCAGCGCGACAAGCGCAAGCTCTCTGTAAAGCGCGCGCTGCAAGGTTCTGCGGCTGGCGCCGAGGGCGAGGAAAATGCCGGTTTCGCGGCTCTTTTCCCGGAAGAAAAGACCGGCGGCGTAAGTCGTGAACACGGCGCAGCCGAGGATCGTCAGCACGAAGACCATCATGATCTGCTTGCGGCTGTCGCCGCCCTCCGGCAGCACATCCATCACCGTCGGCGAGCGCATCATCAGGCTGTAGGCGGTGACGAGGGTCACCGAGAAAAAGCTGCAAAAGAGCAGCAACGCGTAGCGGCCGCGATTGGCCCGGCGCAGACGCGCCTGCACCTTGTCAAAATTCGTGAGTGTGGTCATGACCGATCACTCCCCTCTGGGCACGCTAGGCCCTGCCTCGGTAGCCTCTCCCATTTCACGCACTGCATCGAGGAGCGCATCCTGGAAATCGCCGCGGGATTCGCTGCCGCGACGCAGCGTGCGCCAGACGACGCCGTCGCGCAAAACGACGACGCGATCGCAGAAGCTTGCCGCATAGGAATCGTGGGTGACCATGAGGATGGTGGCGTCCATCGCCTGTCTGGCCTGGAGAAAGCTGTCGATGACGGCGCGGGACGATTTGCTGTCGAGATTGCCCGTTGGTTCGTCGGCGAGGATCATCAGCGGCTGATTGATGAGCGCGCGGGCCACCGCTGTGCGCTGTTTTTCGCCGCCGGAGATCTCTGCCGGATATTTGTCGCGGATGTGCGACAGCCCAAACACATCGCAAAGCTGGTCGGCGCGCGCTTCCACCTGGTCGTTGATGCTCGCGCCGATGATCGACGGCAGGAGAATATTCTCGCGCACCGAAAGCCCATCGAGCAGCAGAAAATCCTGGAAAACAAAGCCGAGCTTTTTGTTGCGCACATCGGCGAGGGCTTCCTCGTCCAGCTTGGCGAGCTCTGTGTTGCCGAGCAAAATGCTGCCGCTGTCTGAAGGAATGTAGCAGGAAATGCAGTTGAGGAGCGTCGTTTTGCCGGAGCCCGACGGCCCCATGATGGCGACAAATTCGCCCTGGTCAACGGAAAGGGAGATGCCCTTGAGTACTTCATAGGTCGTGCTGCCGACCTGATAGGATTTGTGCAGATCATGAACGTTTAACATGGTCGTTGCCTCCTTTTTATGATGGATCGTGGTTGTTTTCCATGGTTCAAGCTTACCATCTTTTGGTGGAGGCTGCTGGCGGCGCTGTCAAATCTGGCGTCGTAGTTGTCATTTTTGGCAGCGCAGGCAGGCGCAATGTCAAAATTGGTCGCGCAGATGTCAAGTTTGGTTTTTCGGCGAGGCCGCGCTGTGGTAAAATAAGCACAGAAACTTTTCACAGGGAGGGATCATCATGCTGCGCATCGGACTCTGCGACGACATTGCAGACGCGCGCCTGCTGCTTGAAGACGCGCTCGAGCGGGCGCTGGAAATCAACGGCTGGGAGGCGCAGTTTTTCCAGTTTTCGTCCGGCGAAGGGTTGCTCGACTGGTACGCGAAGCATCTCGGCGAGCTCGATCTCGTTTTTCTCGACATGGAAATGAAAACGCTCTCCGGCATCGACACGGCGAAGCGGCTGCGCGCCCTCGACGACAGCCTGCAGCTGGCATTTTGCACGAGCTATAGCGACTATGTCTTCGACGGCTACGGCACCGGCGCGCTCGGTTACCTGCTCAAACCGCCGCGTCAGGAGCAGCTCGAGGAAGTGCTGCGGCGTGCGCAGGCGGCGCTATTGCGCGGGCTTGACGAAGCCTACATCGCCAAAAACGGCGACACCACCTACCGTCTGCCCTATCAGACGATCCTCTATTTCACATCGGAACGGCGCAAAGTGCACTGCGTCACCATAGAGCGCACGGTGAGTTTCTACGGCAAGCTCGACGCTGTCGCCGCCGAAGTGGGCAAACATTTCGTGCGCATCCATCAGCGCTACCTCGTGCGCATCGGCGCCATCGCGCGCATGGAAACGAACGAAGTCGTGCTTGTGAACGGCGAACGGCTCCCGCTCAGCCGCAGCCAGCGGCAAACGGCGCTGCTGGCGGTGGCGCAGCAGACACTGGAGGGCTAGTCGATGACAGACAGTTATCAAGAACTTTACCTGGGCGAAGAATCCGGCAGCTATCACCTAACGATCACGGCCTTCGATAATATTTTTTTCAGCGTGCTCGGCGTGCTCATTGGGGTGCTCTGCGGCTGGCTGCTGTACCGGATGGTGCGGGCTTTCCTGCCGGTGCGTCCGCACTGGGGCACACCTCTGCTGGCGGTGACAATGGGCATCAGCGCCGTCATGGTGATCTGGGTTGGCGACCCGAACCTGCTCTACACACTGCCTTTCTACGTCGCCGGCTTCATGCTCTCGACACGTGGCGACCGCGTAGGGCGCATCACCCTCTGCTTCATTTTTTTCTGCATGTCCATGTCCATCGCCGCGCTGCTGGACACCTACATTGGCTATGGCTTTCTCAACCGCAACACCGATCTCGCCACGCGCTGCGGGCGGCTGATCATCACACTGGCGATCTATCTGGGCTTTCACCGTTTTCTGCCGAAGGAACCGCCGCTGCTATCGAGAAATCTCTGGATGCTCACGCTATCGCTGTCGCTGCTGCCGATGGCGGCGCTCTGCTCAACAGTGCTGCTCACCTATCCGCGCTGGAAATCTGAAGCGGTGCTGAACGTTTCTCTGCGCGTGGGGCTGGGGATCCTTCCCTTCGTGCTCATCACTTCGATCGTGCTACTCGCAGCGATCATCGTGCTCGCGCGGCAAAACGCGATGGAGCAGGAGCAGGCACTCGCCGCGCAACGGGCAATTTATTATGAAGGTTTGCAGCAGCAGGACCAGCAGCTGCGCCAACTGCGCCACGACCTGCGCAACCACATCACCGCCGCTGCCGGACTGCTCGAGCTGGGTAAGGTGGAGGAAGCGCGCGCCTATCTCGACGAGCTCGGCGAAAGCCGTGCGCTGAGCCGACCGCGCCGTTTCTGTGAGAATGAGACGGTTAATATTGTCCTCGCTGCCAAAGCCGACGCACTGGCTCAATCCGGCATCGCCGCCGATTTTCAAGTCGCGCTGCCCGCTGATCTCGCCATCGCCGACACCGATCTCTGCGCGCTTCTCGGCAACGCCCTCGACAACGTGCGCGAAGGCGCGGCAGGCATCGCCGGTGCCACAGTGCGTCTGCGCTGCCGCATCGACAAGGGGCTTTTCATGCTTGCCGTCGATAATCCGACCCGCGGCGACGTGCGTCCAGATCTTGCCACCACCAAGCGCAACAAGCGCGCCCACGGCCACGGGCTGCCGAGCATGAGGAGCATCTGCGAGCGCTACGGCGGAACGCTGGAAACGCGCGTCGACGACGACGGCTTCCATCTCCTCGTCTGCCTTTCGCCGACGGAAACAAAGCAATAAAAAAGCGCCGGTCATAACCAGCGAGCGAGGGGGTCAGCTGTGCAACATCGTTAAAGTTCATAGCCTCACCCCCTTCTCACAAAGATAAAGGGGGAACAAACCGCCTACCGTTTACGATGGCTCCTTCTGAGATTATTTCAAAAACATTTCTCGCCGACAACGCGCTGTTGCCGGCGCTTTTAATTTGCGAATGCGTATGTATTCGTGATATAATATTTGCATCAACAAACGAAGGAGGCGGCAGCCATGTTGGAATTCCTTGCACGTCTGCGCGAATGGATAGAAGATCATGTCAGTTGGAAAGTCATCGGAATGGCGCTGGTCATCGTTGCAGTGATCGCTTTCTGCGGCGGCAATCTCTACCAGGAATGGCGCGCCGAGGGCGAAGGGCTGACCCTCGTGCAGGAAGACGCCACTGCCGGCGAAACGGCTGCCGACAGTGCCGCGCCGGAAAATGCGAGCGGCGAAGTCGTCGTCCACGTCGCCGGAGCAGTCTCATCGCCAGGCGTCTACACGCTGCCTGCCGATTCCCGTGTGGATGACGCCGTACGCGCCGCCGGTGCGACGGCAGACGCCGATCTCTCGCAGTTAAATCTGGCGCAAAAGCTCGCTGATGGCCAAAAGATCACCGTGCCTGTCGCCGGCGCAGCGCCTGCTGACGGCAGCAGCGCCGCCACCACCGCAGACAACGATAACGGCGGTCTCATTAACATCAACACCGCTACGCAGGAAGAGCTGGAAAGCCTGCCGAGTATCGGTGAAGTGCGCGCGCAGGCGATCATCACCTATCGCGAAGAGCACGGCGGTTTTCGCACCATCGACGAACTGAAGGAGGTCAGCGGCATCGGCGACAAAATCTTCGCCGACATTTCGCCGCACGTCACCGTCTAAAAAGGAGCATACCATGCGCATCTATCCTGTTAAGCGGCCACTCTGCGCGGCAATCGTCGCGTTCATTCTCGGGCTGTGGCTGAGCAGCGCTCAGGCGCTGCCATGGATGGGGTGCGCTTTTTTTGCGTTCGCTGCCGCTGTGTTCTGTATCCGCAACAGACGCGTGCCGCTTTTCTGCGCCTGCGCACTGGCCTTCGTCCTGGGTTTCGCGCTGATGCAGCAGCAGACCGTCGCCCATCAGGCGCTCGTGCCGCTGCACGGCGAAGAAGCGGAGATCACCGCCACGATCACTCGCGCGCCGGCGGATCGCACCTACGTCGACGCCGAAGTCACAGCGATCGACGACGCCATTCTCGCCGAGCCTGTGCCGCTGCGCATTCAGCGCGCCTGGGAGGATGAAACAGAATACACCGTCCACGCCGGCTACCGTTTCAGCGGCAGCTTCGCCGCGCCGGAACCGCCGCGCAATCCCGGCGGCTACGACGAAGAAAAGCTCCTCGCTCAGCGCGGCATCTACACGATGTTCGACAGCGAATCGCCTGGCATTCTCTGTCAGGAGCCCCCAGGCTGGGCCGCCTGGCTGAATCGCGTCAAAGCACTCTACACCGACATCCTCGCCCGCTATCTCGATCCCGGCGAGCAGGCGCTCATCGTCGCCACGCTTTTCGGCGATGTGTCGGATCTCAACGAGGATTTCTACAACCTCAGCCAGCAGTTTGGCATCATCCATATTTTCTCTGTGAGCGGGCTACATGTGAGTTTTATTCTCGCTTTCGTGCTCGTGCTCGCGCGGCTCCTGCATCGACAGCACAGCTGGGGGCTGCTCCTTCTGATGCTACCGCTGCTCACTCTCTACACCCTGCTCAGCGACGCCTCGGCGCCAGCGGTGCGCGCCAGCATCATGGGGCTCGCCACGCTGCTCGCGCTGCGGCTCCTGCGCTACCGCGATCCGCTGACGATCATCGCCCTCGCTGCCGCGATGCTTTTAGCGGCGAATCCCTACAACCTCTGGCAGATCGGGTTCCAGCTCTCCTTTCTGGCGATGCTCGGGCTGATCCTGCTGACGCCGCGATTTCTTCCCTTTCTGCAAATTCTACCGAAAGGATTGGCAAATGCCGTTGCAACCTCTCTGGCGGCGGAATGCGTCTCGTTGCCGCTGGTCGCGTATTATTTTTACCAGGTCGCGCCTCTTTCAACAGTAATGAATCTGCTCGTCGTGCCGTTTTTCAGTCTACTCGTACCGCTGGCGCTGGTGGCGCTGCTCATCGCTGGATTTCTGCCGGTGCTCGGCGCCCTCGTTTTCTTCCCGGTGCGCATGCTCATCCTCGTCATCGTGGCGCTGATGGACATCGCCAACGAATTCACTGGCACGCTCCATGTTTATATCGGTCAGCCCTCCGTCTGGCTGCTCGTGTTCTGCTACGCGCTGCTCATCGGATTCTGTCTCATCCCGCTCGATGCACGCAGGCTTTGCGCGCTGGCGCTCGCCGCCGTCGCGCTCTGTCTCGCTGTGATCATTCTGCGCCCAGCGGTGAGCGAAGATCTGCGGCTCTCGGTGGTCGACGTCGGCCAGGGAACCGGCTGCACCTATCAAACAGCCGACGGCCGCTGGCTTGTTTTTGACACCGGCCCCGGCGCAGACACCGTTGCCCAGTATCTGCGCTATTGCGGCACGAACACCATCGCCGCGCTCGTGCTCAGCCACAGCGATCTTGACCACATCGGCGGCACCGCGCATATTCTGCGCGATTTCAACGTGGAAAAGCTGCTCGCATCGCCTTACGCGCAGACCACCGACGAATGGCAGGCGCTCGTGCCGTATCTCGGCGACACCGAGATCATCTCTGTGAATGAGCCGATGACCTTCCGCCTCGGCGACGCGCAGCTCGCCTGCGATCTGCTCGCTGCGTCCGAAGGCGGCGGCGAAAACAGCAACCAGGTTGTCGCGCGTCTCGAAGACGACGGCCTCACCACGCTTTTCACCGGCGACACCACTGCTGAATCTCTAGATGATATTTCCTGGCAGCAAGCGACGGATCTCATCCTCGTGCCGCACCACGGCAGCAAAAACAGCTGGGACGCCACGTTTTTCGACACGCGCCAGCCGTCCCTCGCGCTGATCAGCGCCGGGCGCAACAATCGTTACGGACATCCCCACGCAGAAACCACCGACGGACTCTCCGCCCTCAACATTCCCACGCTCTGCACCGCCGACAGCGGCGCTGTGCGCATCTATGCGCAGGACGGCGCACTCTATTACAAAACCGGCCCATGAAAAACACCACCGAAAATTTTCTTCGGTGGTATTTTCTCTATGCTGCATTTTCCAGATAATCGCTGAAACGCACCAGCATCGCAGCCAGCTGCGCCCGCGTCGCTTCGCCCTGCGGCGACAGGGTCGTTGCAGATGTTCCAGCGAGCAGCCCTTCCGCGTGGGCCCAGCTCACAGCATCCTGCGCCCAGTCGCTGACTGTCGCAGCATCGTCAAAACTGCTCAGGTCGCTGCGCGCCGTGGTGTCCATCCCCTGCTGCGCCGCAAAATTGCAGAGCAACGCCGCCAGCTGTTCGCGCGTCACCGCCGCGTTCGGTGAAAATGTTTCCGCGCTCGTCCCACTCGCGATGCCTTCGTTCGCCGCCCAGGCCACAGCCTGTCCGTACCAGTCGTCTGCAGTAACATCCTCGAACACCTCTGCGCTCACTGTCGGACTGCCTGCCAGCCGATGCAAAATGCTCACAACCATGCCGCGCGTCGCCACAAGCTCCGGTGCAAATGTGTCCTCCGCTGTGCCCGTCATCAGCCCTCGCGCATAGACCGCAGCAACCGCATCACCATACCAGTCCTCCGCCGCTACATCCACAAACGGCAGCACGACTGGCTCTTCGCTCAACGCCACAAACGTCACAACGATCTCCACCGTTCCCCGCGGCTGCGTAAATTGATACGAGCCGTCCTCGAGCGCCGCCACAGCGAGCGCTTCACCGTCCGCATCCGTAACCGTCACAGCCTCAACCGCGTAGCCCGGCTCCGGCTGAGGAACGATCGTCACAACCTCGCATAGTCAGGATGCGCCGTCGACACCACGACCGCTCCGTGCGCCGTCTCCGCGATCTCCAGCGTCGGTGACTCTGGCTCAGGCCGCGTCACTGGAGGATTCTGTGGCCGTTCCAGCTTCGGGATCACCAGCGCTTCTGCGCTCACCGGCTGCTCCGCCGCTTCGTCCAGAAACAGTTCCCCGCAGACAGCGCACGCATAATGCGCCGCCCGTCCTTCTGCGCCATACGTCGGCGCCACGCGCTCGTGGTACACCAACGCGTGACCACTGGCTACGATCGTTACGCTTTCGAGCTCCTGATTACCGTCTGCGTCTGCAAAATCTTTTCCGCAAACAACACAGTGCCAATATTCTACGTTTCCGCTCGTTTCACAATCAGCCGCTACTGCCTCGTGATGGACCAACTCGTGCGCGCCAAACGTGCCGTACTCCTCACCGCACGTCTCACAAACCGCTTTCTCGGCGCAGGTCGCCGTTCCGCCGCTGTGTTTTTCTCGCTCAGTGATTGCGCCGCAAGCGCACGCTCTCCAGTGACAATCCTCGTTCGATCGCCAGGTGTCCGCATAATCATGCGCAGCAAAAACCGCCGTCAGCGTCAAATCTTCGCTAACTTTCATACTGTACGTTTCTTTATCAGAAATCGGCTCCTCTCCATTTTCCCAAGCCACAAAATGAAATCCATCCTTCGGCTCAGCTGTCAGTTTAACAGTCTCTCCCGGCAGATATTTCCCTTCGCCGGAAACCATTCCTCCCTCCTCTGGCTTCACCGCCAGCGTCACCAGGAATTTCCCGTCGTCAATCGAATCGCTCACCGGATTCCCCTGTACATCTCCAAACAACGTTCCCTCGCCAAAGATCTCGCCATTATTCGTCAACGTCACATCATCCGGCACCGTCAGCTTCGTTCCTTTCGGAATTTCCAGTGATTGTTCTTTGGCGATCGTCAGATCCGTCTGCAGCGTTTGATCACCATAGACCGCGCCACTGCCATTCTCAAAAATGAGCCCACGCCAAGATTCATTTTCTTTCCCACTTTGATCATAAATCGCCGATCCTGATTCGCCGCCAGCACTCGCAAATATGATCGCATTGCCAGAATCGCCGGTTGCAAAAATGCTCGGATCTTTTCCTTTAAAACCACCACCATTGCCGATCCCATCGCCATCATTCAAACTTCCTGCTCCGCCAGTCGCATCCACATAGCCACCGCTGATCAAAATATTTCCGCCTGCAAATCCGCCAGAAGATTGATCTCCACCGCCACCACCAATTCCTGCTCCGCCATTGCCTTCGCTCTTGCTCCCGCCAGTAGCTTTCACATGTCCACCTGTAATTGTGATTCCATCGCGACAGCGATGACCTGCTCCTGCTCCGATGCCAGCTGCACCATTATAGCCCGTCGCTTCAATATCACCGCCACTGATCTCGATATTTGTGCAATAGCCGGCTTTCCCGCTGCCAATCCCTGCGCCACCCATTCCACCGCCAAAAGCCCTCACAATCGCGCGTTCTCCTATAACAATTTTTCCACTGTTACCTTCTCCACCGCTGCCGATTCCTGCGCCAAGGCCTAAATCATCGCCGCGCCCCTCAACAGTTCCTCCTAAAATTTCTATGGTTCCGCTGTCGCCTTCCATCCCTCCGCCTCCAATTCCGGCAGCTCGTCCCTGTCCCTGACAAAAAATCTCGCCGCCAAAAATCGTCACATCTCCACTATGCTGCAGCGTCTCATCACCACCAATCCCCGCACGGTGCCCTGTGTCATCACTGTCTGGCGAACTTCCGACAGCTGTCAGTTTCCCCACAGGTTCATCCCCAGCATTTATTTCTGAATAAATGCTCAGGCTTGAGCCGGAATTTAATTGTATACCCTTTCTACAATTCAGTTCCGCTCCATTCATAAGAATCAAGTGGACATCTCCACTGACTACCGTACGCTCTCCATTACCAACCTCTCCCGCGCGAACAACATACCAACCAGACTCCCACTCAATACAATCCATTACGCTATCAATCACGACATACTCTCCAGCACTTTTCACCTCCGTTTTCCAATTACCATCTTCATAATATTCATAGCTCACATCTCCGTCGTTTGCAAAGCCCGCGTTTGGAAGCATCGCGCACAGAAACGCTCCGCAAAGTATCGCAACGCAACTCTTTTTCCAAATCCATCTTGCCATTCTCATTTTCTTCCTCCTTTAGCCATCATTTCTGACATCTTATTCAAACACTATCATTAGTATGGCCCGTTATCTCTCTATTCAGCAATATGTTTTTCGCAAGAAAATTGAAAATTTCTATTTTTGGCTTTTTTCTTTCATCAAAGATGCTCACCAGATTATCATCTCTCCGCAGAAAAAATACGAGCACATCAGATGACGTGCTCGTATTTCTACAGAAAGGCTCACATCCAGCGTTTACGCCATTCCAGAACTGGCTCGCCGTTTTTGTCAAGGCGAATGGTCTGGAACATATTTGTGAGCAATGGATTTGTGTAGTCGTAATCAATGCGCTTATGAATGCCGCGGCTTTCCTTACGATTGCGCGCGGTGATGGCAACGGCTTTTCCCAGATCGATGAGATCGAAAAGCTCCATCGTGCGCATGAGCTGGTGCGCGTCGGCGCAGCCAATATCATTCAGCGCGTATTCCTTGAGATCGTCGAGATATTTGATACCGGCGCGCAGCATATCTTCGCTGCGCAGCTTGAGACTGACGTAATCGTTCATGATAACCTGGAGCGTGGAATTTGCCTCCAGCCAATCGGCGCCGTTCTCACGATCCATGAACATATTGTAGCGGTCGATGGTTTTCTGGATCAGCGGATGACCAGCGACCTCTTCCGCGTCCACGGTTTTTACATACTCAGCGGCAGATTCTCCGGCGATATCTCCCCAGACAGAAGCATTGGTGATACTGCCGCGCACATTTCCGCACACATTGCCAGCGGCGAAAATCCCCGGAATATTTGTAGCGGCATTGAGATCAATCTCGATGCCTTTCTGCTGCAGCGAATAATCGTAGGTGCCAAACTCGATCATGCTCTTGTGCAGATCAATTCCGCGCTGATCAAGATAATCGGTGATGGAATCGATGCCTTCGCAGAGAAATTGCTGATGCTGATACGCATGGTCGTCTTCGCTGTAGCCGGTGCAGTTCATAAAGGTCGGGCCGGTGCCATTTTCGAGTCGTTTGGTGAACACGCCTGGATTGATATCCATAATGGCATCGCCGCGCTTGCGATCCGGCGCCAGACAGAATGGACTGATCGAGTCGCCATTGATATCGCTGACGACGCCAAACCACGTCGCTTTTCCGGAACGCGCAAATCCTTTGACACCACAGTGACGATATGGCACATCAATATTGATGAGCTTTGCGCCTGCTCGATAAGCGATCGCAGCGCCGCCAGCTGCTGCCGGACAACTGTGCACGTTGAAAATATACGCAGGATTGACGTTCGGATACATGCGCATCGCCTGCGCCGTCGCCACGAGCACAACTTTGCACTGGATAACGACGACTTCCGGTTCATCTTCTGCCAAAAGGAATCCGACAGCGCCAACAGCGCGACCTTCATCATTCGTGAGAATGTCGTTGATGTACAGTTTGTTCATGATCTTCGCGCCATTTTCGCGAGCCTTATTCGTGAGCACACGCTTCTGATTGGAGCCATCGTATTTCAAATGATAACACTGGCGCGATGGCATCGTGTGTCCCTCAAAACGGTACTCACCTGTTGGCTTCATATTGATGCCCCATTCCTGCCAGCGCTCCACAATACTCTTGGTATGGAGCATCATTTTTTTCGTCATCGCCGGGTCCTGCCATGGGCCGCCTTCCATGCCTTCGCTGATCTCAGAGATCACACGCGCAAAATCGTCGCCGTGGCATTCCGGAAGATAGCACATGAAATGGTCGTTGCCGCCGCAGCCATTCCCCGAGCGGCGTGTGTCTGCCTTTTCAGCGACCAGCACATCGACACCCTTGCTCCCAGCTGTGATCGCTGACTGCAATCCAGCGACACCGCCGCCGATGATCAGATATTCTGTCTTGATGATCTCATCGCGAACTTTTACTTCCATCATTCAACACCTCTTTCTTCAGCGAGCGCTTTGTTGGCGGCGATCTTTTCGTCCGACAGTTCCATCGTAAACATCATATGCGAAAGCGGATAGCGCATTGTGATCGCTCCTTGCGGACAATCCTTCACACACGCGCGGCAGTGCCAGCATTCGTACGGATATTTCACCGTGACGGTCTTTTTTCCTTCAGCATTCACAACAAATCGGATGACATCCAGCGGACAGATCTGCGCACAAGTTCCACAGTTTATGCATTTTTCTTTATCAATGATCGGTGGCATAGGCCAGCAACTCCTTTCTGGTCGCAATTAAAAATCTCTTTCTTTTATCATACGCCCGATTTATGGAATCCAAAAGCGCAATTAATCAATGGTTTTCATTGCGATTTGTCATAGATAAAAAACAGCGGCCTGCGCTTGCAAGCCGCTGTTCACATTTATTCTGTCAGTTCTGCATATTTGCTGCAGATGTTTTCCAGCGCTTCCACCACACACGCTTCCGCTGGAGCCAGTTCGTGCGTGCCATGGTGCACCCATCCGCCGATCACCTCAATGTCAAAATCGCAGACATCGAGCGGCAGCAATTTATAGCGATAATCCAGATTGCTCCGCAACACCTCGTTGCGCGGCGTGATCAGCACGGCATCCGTGCTCGCTGCGTAGCGCCGCGTGTTCAATACGTCATTGATGCGCACCACCGGCTGCCGGTCCTCGCTGACACCAAAATGCCGCAGAAGCGGCAGATCTTTCTGCGACGACAGCGTCACCCGCTCATAAGCCAGCACATCCTCGAAACACACCTGCTCCTGTCGCTGCAGCGGATGATCTGCGCGCGTGCAAATGCTCAGCTTATCTGAAAATATCCGATGAAATTCCAGCTGATGCCGCCGCAGATCCACACGCACCTCCTCCGCGCCCGGCGCGTTGAAGGTGATAAACGCCAGATCATGCTCGTGCTGCGCCACCTTATTGAGCGCATCCTTGATATAATCTCGACACGCCGTGACATGGATCGCCGGATGCTGCTGCCGCAGCTGCAGGATCACATCCGTGATCACATTCATGCAGAAATGGGAAGTCCCTGTGATCTGCACATGCCCGCTGATCTGCTCCGATTGCAGATTTTCTTTTTCCAAACGTTCCAACGCCAACTCGATCGCCTGCGCACATTCGAGCACCGTTTTTCCCTCCGCCGTCAACGACACGCCGCGCTTGCTACGATTTAAGAGCACCGCACCCAGCTCCTCCTCAAGACGGATCAGAGAAATACTGATCGTTGACTGAGAAATATACAATTCCTGCGCAGCGCGTGAGATTGACCCATACTTATCCACAGCAATGAGATAACGAAACTGATTCAGCTGCATGCTGAGCCCTCCTTTTATCATTTTCTTCATTATATATCGTTCATCTTTCATCGCAAAGCCCCTCTGTACACCTTTCATTTCCTTTGCTATACTAAATTTATGATCATTATTCAGCGAAAGGAGCGCGCACTATGACAACCATCGGCATCGTGGCGGAATGGAATCCGTTTCATAATGGGCACCAGCGATTGGTGAATCAGATCCGTGCAGATCGTCCAGAGGCGTTCATCATTTCTGTGATGAGCGGGGCTTTTTGTCAGCGCGGCGAGGTCAGCTGCTTTGACAAATGGCTGCGGGCAGAGATGGCGCTGGCGGCTGGGGTGGATGTGGTTTTGGAGCTGCCGCAAGTGTACGCGACGGCGAGCCTGGAAGGATTCGCGCGCGGTGGCGTGGCAACTCTGCTGGCTTTTGCGCCGCTGGATGGGCTTTACTGTGGCAGTGAATCGGGAAATCTGGCTGCGCTCACCGCTCAGGCAGATTATCTGCACGCGCACCAGCGAGAATTCGATCTGGCGATGCGCACTGCTGGCGAAAACGGCATGAACTATGCCCAGGCATCGCAGGAATTTCTGCGCGCGGCTGGCTTCTGCTCCGACAAAAACACGCCGAACGACCGTCTCGCGCTGTGGTACCGCATGAGCCTGCCGCGAGAGATTCCGATGCAGCTGGTGCAGCGCAGCGTGGCCCACGATGCCAGCGAAGCCGCTACGCAAACGATGAGCGCGTCAGCGATCCGCTCACATCTACCGGATCGACTCAACGACATCGCCGACTATCTGCCACAGACAAGTCTTGCGATCATGCGCTGCGCGCTGGCGAACGACTGGCGACCGGCGAATGAAGAGAAACTGCTCACCGCGCTGCAGGTGCTCTGCGCTTCGCTTGAGCCGGAAGATCTCGAGAAACATCTGGCCATTCGCGACGGCTGGGCGCCACGGCTGCTCGCTGCTGTGCGTGCAGCAGAAAGCTACGACGATCTCATCACCCGCGCGCAAACGCGCCACTACAGCCGCAGCCGCGTGCGTCGGCTGCTCCTCGCGCTGCTCTCGCCGCTGCCGCCTGC
>OMNT01000045.1_pt1 | contig 125550 bp, 110 predicted proteins | sample 1672551 | NCBI WGS metagenome assembly OMNT01 (sample SAMEA3136698, study PRJEB25190) | human gut metagenome | reverse complement strand
AACGACCATCCCGACAAGGGAGGGAAGCGCACCCTCTACACCTTTATCTGCGCCTACTGCGGACGCTCATTTCAAAGCAGTGCGAAAGGCCGGCGTTACTGTTCCCGCACCTGCTATGCCGCAGCTCGGAAAAAGGCGGTGAGCGCCGATGGATGAACTGTACCAGCGGCTGACCGCCTACCAGACCGCCATGAGTCTTGCCAGGAATATGCTTCGCCAGGGCATCATCAGCGAGGATGACTACCGCAAAATTGATACAATTATCGCCAAAAAGCACGAGGTATCTTCGTGTAGTATATTCCGCTTTGAATCGCCGAAATCGCTGGATAACAGGCCTTTTTAGAGGTAATATGCACTGGACAAGGAGGTGACGGAATGGCAAGAACCATTCAACAAATTTCATTCCCTGCACCCATGCGGCCCAGCCTGAAGCGGGTCGCGGCCTATGCCAGAGTTTCCTCCGGGAAGGATACCATGCTGCATTCTTTGTCCGCACAGGTGAGCTACTACAGTGCGCTGATCCAGAAGCAAACTGGCTGGCTTTACTGCGGGGTCTATGCCGATGAAGCGTTCACCGGCACCAAGGACAGCCGGGACGGGTTTCAAAGCCTGCTGGCTGAGTGCCGCGCCGGAAACATCGACATGGTCATCACGAAATCCATCTCCCGCTTTGCGCGGAACACGGTGACCCCGCTGGAAACCGTCCGGGAGCTGAAAGCCCTGGGGGTTGACGTCTATTTCGAGGAGCAGAACATCCACACCATGAGCGCAGACGGAGAACTAATGATGACCATCCTGGCTTCCTACGCACAGGAAGAGAGCCGCTCCGCCAGCGAGAATCAGAAGTGGCGGATTCGCCGGGGCTTCGAGCGCGGCGAGCTGGTCAACCTGCGCTTCCTGTTCGGGTACAAAATTGAGAAGGGCTGCGTGGCCGTTGACCCGGAAAAGGCAGCGGTGGTGCGGGAGGTGTTCCGCAGGGCTTTGGAGGGAGAATCCCTTACCAGCCTGGCCATTGACCTAAACCGGCGAGGGTTCACTGGTGTTCTGGGCGGGAAATGGAACTCCATGCGAATCCGGGAAATGTTGTCCAATGAGAAGTACCTGGGCAACGCGCTCCTGCAGAAGCAGTACCGGAACAACCATCTGGAGAAGAAGGAAATTCCGAACCGGGGTGAGCTGCCTCAATACTATGCGGAGGGCACCCATGAGGCCATCATTGACCAGGCCACCTGCGATGCCGCCCAGGAGCTTCTTGCCGGAATTACGGAGAACAGCCCAGTCAAGCGGCCCCGCCAGCGGTCGGCCTTTACCAGCATGATTACCTGCACGGTGTGTGGTCGCAACTACAAGAGATGCACCGGCGGGAAGCGACATTTCTGGAACTGCCCAACTGCAGTGCGCACAGACCTGCCTTCCTGCGGCACATCCCAGATCCCGGAGAAGCTGCTCTACGACCTTGCTGCCCAGGTGCTCGGCCTTGCCCAGTTTGATGAGGGCGTCTTTCTGGAAAGAATCAAGGGCATCGATGCCCTCCCGGACAAGACCCTGGTGTTCCATTTCAAAGACGGCTCCACGGCAGAGCGGCATTGGGAACACATATGACGAATTTGACCAAGGAGGAGTACGCGAGGCTGCACCTGAAGGCCAAGCGCGGGATGCTCACAGCGGAGGAGAGGGCTGCATTGGAAGCGTATGAGGCTGCGGCGCAGCCCGCTCCTCAGACGCCCGTTCCGGCGGACACGGAAACGCTTCTCTGCTGTCCGTATTGCGGCCATGCGACTATCACAACGCAGATTGTGAGTGACGTGACGTATCGCAAGCCGGCCACGGTGATTGCGATGATGTTCGCTCCGCTCATTGCGGTTGTGCTGGCGTTCCTGTTGCGCAACATGTTCGTCACCGTACTGGCGCTGATAGTTGTCATTGTGTCCGCGCTTGTCCCGATGTGGGCGTTCTATCGCGGCAATTATTCGGTGACGCACATGCTGCTTCAGCAGGCCATGGAGGAGCAGCGCCGCCGGGAGCGCGAAGCTGCGGAGAGGCGTCTGTACGAGTCCCGCAGGAACATGTGGGACGCCGAGAAGCGCCTGAAGTCAGCCGAGAAGGCCCTTGCCCACGAGGACGAGCGCGAGGTCAAGGCGCATGTCAAGACCACGCAGGAGCGCTATGCCAGGGCGCGAAGTGTCAGCCCAAGCACGCCGAGGTCGGCGGACAAGGACAAGCAGTTCGGCGAGTGATTTATGGTGGCTCCCGCAGGAGCCACCACGCTATAGGAGGTAACGAATATGAATGATTTGGTAAAGCTCAATAATTCCGGGCTAATTGAGAAAGTGATACCACCGTCTTTAGCGTCGAAGCTGGTAGCTAATCATGATGATGAAACGTATGCTCGATATGCGGTAGGTGAATATCCTTCTAAGAAGTATCCTCAATTTTATTTTGGACCGGATTATTGGGATGAGTTGTTCCGAGTTCACGATTTGATGGATGTGCGAACGTTCAAGCATGCTTTGTTTCCAGCAGAGGATACGCGGGATTGCTTTGTGGCTCAGAGGGATGGTTTTTTTGAAGAGCTGTTTTCGTGGTTGTCGCAATATGAGCTGACTGCTAATGAGGAACGCTATTTGAACTGGATAAATCACATTTTTCACTTTGCCTTGTTTCTCCCTCCGCGCGATGAATGGAAGCGAATTTTGTTGTTTTCACAAACGCTGGTTGCGGAGATTGAGCTGTTTCACAATATGCCGGACGGTATTCATGAGGTCACGATTTCGGAAGACATTGCGTTTCACAAGGTTAACCGTATCAATTGCGACCCACGCGTAAATAAATGGGCTGCCTACTATGTTGTGAAGAACGCGGGTTGCTGGATGTTCTTTGGCAAACGACCGAATACAGGTAAGCTCTGTATGCTTCGTGGTGCAAAGCCGCTCAAGATAGAGCATCAGGATTTGAATTATTATTTTGAACGTCTTCCTGAATACGTTGCGGCAGTAAGTGCTGCATATGCTCCTTATTATGCTGTGATTTCACAGTTGGCCAGTGAAGTAAGTGCTTTGGGCGGTTCTGGGACAATCCACGGATGCATTGTTGATATTGATTTTAATACGCACATTTATCTCAATCCGTTTGATGGAACGGTTACGGCATACTATGCGAATGATGTATCAGAACGACTTGTTTATCGCGATATTACAAGCGCGTTTCACAATGACAATGTTTCGAAAGAATTGTTGGCTGACGGCAAGTTTCCGTTGTTAAATCACGCGGTTGAATCAAAGCGTGATGCTCTGGTCAAGGTACCTGCGATAGTTATTGACGATTCGAAAAATAAGATAGAGCTGGATGCCATGACGGGTACAGACATTTATAAGCCGTCTTATGTTTTGAATGGCTTGCAGTCGATTTTAGAGCACGGTGTCGTACGAGTTTGGAACGAGTCGATTCTGAACAATCGACGCAGTATCGAGGAACAGGCTTGGAGTTCGCTCACACCTTGTTTGAGTGAATTGCGGACTGATATATAGGCACTCGACGCCGCAGGTGTCCTGCATGGGTGCCGTCCGCTTGCGGGCTACGAAGAGACCTTCAGAAGGGCTGTTGATGGACGTACACGCAAGGGGCGGAAAATCGGGGTTTTCGTCGTCCGCTCGTTTATGAGCCGGATTCGGAAAACGCGGCTGAACGGACGGAGCGAAGCGAGGGCGTGAAGCCCGTTTGGAGACCAGCAAAAGCCCAGATAAAGCCCCGAAAGTGGCAGTTGAACACGCATTTGTCGGCTCTTATAATTAAATATGGAAATGCGTAATTGATTAAATACATAGCGAGGTGAGCGATATGAAGACGATTCTGGTATGCAACCAGAAGGGCGGCGTGGGAAAGTCCCTGGTCGCCGACGAGATAGCATTCTCCTTCGAGCGCTCCGGCATCCCCGTGAGCTTCTACGACCTGGACGCCCAGGGCGGCACCCTGCACCGCACCCAAGAGGCGGACGGCGCGCAGGTCGCCGTGGTGGACACGCCGGGGGCGCTCCAGGAGGCGCTGTCGGAATGGCTGAAGGAGGCGGACGTGGTGGTCATCCCCACCCGCACCACGTCGAGGGACATCGAGCCGCTGATGCGCATGCGCAAGGCGGTGTTCAAGCACAGCCGGGCGAAGATTGTCTACGTGATGAACGGGTGGAACCGCTTCAAGGCGTCCCGCGACTTCATGGAGTGGTTCGAGGGGCTTGCGGGCGACCAGACGGTGGTCACGCTTCCCCAGTCCGAGGCGTTCGTGCAGGCGGGCGCTGCAGGCGTGTCCGTGGTCGAGTTCGACCGCAGGGGCAAGGCCGCGAGGGCGACGCGCGCCATGGTGGACACGGTGCGCGAGGCTGCGGGGTTCCCGAGGGAATAACCGCAGGTCAGAGCCGTGTTCCGTATGGACAAATCGAGGCACAAGGTGTATAATTGTACAAATGCGTAAATGATTAAAGGAGGTCGAGCTATGGCGAACATGTTCGAGAAGTATGCTGCCGACCGCGAGGCCGAGCAGAAGAAGATAGAGCAGACGGTTTCGGCGGACGCTGCGCCCGCCGAGGACGAGAAGCGTACCACGCTCTCGCTGTCGCTCACGGTGAGCGACAAGAAGGCGCTGAAGATGATGGCGGCGGAGCGCGAGACGACGATTGCCGCGATTATCCACGAGTGGGTCGCGGAGCATTTGGAAAAGTGATTTGAGAGGAGTGGAAGCTATGTTGACACGAGAAGATGTAATCGAAAAGCTCAAAAACGGCGAACTGACGCCGCAAAATATCGCTGCAAATGGATGGATGTGTTCTGTAACGCAGCGCATTGGCAAGATAAAGCAGCCGAGAGGCGGTTATCTCAAGCCAAAAGAGTTCGAGCAAACAGTGCTCGACGGCGGCGGTATTGATGACCTATATCCAGAGGAAAACGTATCTCCTGGTTTAGTCGGTCTTGCCGTGGACTATCTTACGCGGTTCATGTCTGGGACCTCGGCGGAAGAGGCGTTTGAGATTTCTCGGATGGGCGCGGTTAATGTTCAACAACTTGGTCTTTTCGAGAGGTTGATATCCCATGTGAGCGGATTGGATGACGATTCCATAGATGCAGCCGTAAAGTTGTCTGGATTTGATTCAGCATATAGGGCAGGGGTCATGGCATATCGTCCCGTAGAGGATATTGTGCCTGACGCGCATACGATTGAGAACATACGCGTAATGGTTGAGCGTTCGCTACGATTCTTTGAGCAATATGGGCCAAAGGTGCTGGATGGTCTGACTTTTGAAGGCGGATATACTGGTTACGTTGCCACTGGCGACGGTGACTTCTTAACAGATGACACGTTGTGGGACTTTAAGGTTTCAAAGCAGAAGCTCCAAAACAAGTACACTCTTCAGCTGCTTATGTATTGGCGCATGGGGCTTCATTCTGTTCATCCCGAGTATAGGAATGTGAAATATCTTGGCATATACAATCCGCGTATGAATGTGGTGTACAGACTCGATGTAAACAACATTCCTGCGGATGTAATCTCAATGGTAGAGACCGAGGTTATCGGTTACTGACAACTAATTATGCATTTAAGCAATTACTTAATTAAAGGAGAGCACCATGAAAACCTATAAGCAGAAATTACGGGAGGGGGTAAGAGCTTGGCACGCAAGAAGAAGTTCGAGCTGAACGACAACAATCTCGCCATCGCCTACTACCGATTCTCCTCCCATTCGCAAAACGAGGCGAGCATCGACCAGCAGCGGGAGCTTGCGCATGCGTGGGCGGACGCCCACGGGTTCAAAATCGTGAAGGAGTACGAGGACGCGGCCATATCCGGCACCACGGAGAACCGACCGGGGTTCCAGCAGATGCTGTCGGAGGTCGCGAAAATCCGTCCCCGTGTTCTCATCATGTGGAAGACCGACCGTCTGGGGCGCGACAAGTACGTGCTGGCGATGGCGAAGCGCACCATCCGCGATGCCGGGTGCGAGATACGCCTGCTCGCGGAGAACATCCCGACCGACGGGCCGGAGGGCGTGCTCATCGAGGGGCTGATGGACGCCATGGCGGAGTATTACAGCCGCCAGCTGTCCCAGAACATCCAGCGAGGCATGGACTACAACGCCCAGCACGCGCTCTACAACGGGCACAAGCTGTTCGGCTACGGGGTGGACAAGTCCACGAAGAGGTACATCGTGGACCCGGACACCGCTCCGTTCGTGCAGCGGATGTTCGCAGAGTACGCCGAGGGCAAGGCGATGCAGACCATCTGCGACGAGCTGAATGCCCAGGGGCTGCGCACCACGCGGGGCGCGAAGTTCGGCGTGAAGACGATGAACAAGATGCTCCAGAACCGCGCCTACATCGGCGAGTACCGCCATGGCGACATCGTGGTCGAGGGCGGCATGCCCGCGCTGGTGGACGAGGAGACCTTTGACAAGGTGCAGCGGAAGTTCGCCGAGAACAAGCGCAAGGGTTCCCAGCGGGCGCGCGGCATGGACGAGAACGACGCCCCGCGCTATTGGCTGACCGGCAAGGTCTACTGCGGGAAGTGCGGGAGCACCCTGCAGGGCGTGTCCGGCACGAGCGGGACGGGGCGGACGTATTACTACTACTATTGCTCCGCCCAGCGCCGCAAGCAGTGCACGCTGAAGAAGGTGCGCAAGGAGAAGCTGGAGGATGCTGTCACGATGATTCTCCGGTCGATTCTCCACGACTCCGAGAACCTGATGTCGCTTGCCGTGGACGCGGCGGCGTACTACGAGAAGAACTACCGCGACACGGGCTACCTGGACGGCCTGGAGGCCAAGCGCCGCGAGGTCGAGAAGAGCCTTGCGAACCTCGTGAAGGTCATCGAGTCGGGCCTCATCAGCGAGACGGTGACGGAGCGCCTGGTGCAGCTCGAAGAGCAGAAGCGCGCCCTGAACGAAGCCATCGAGGCCGAGAACATCCGCGCCGCGTTGTGCGAGGACGAGCACACCATCAAGGCGTACTTCGAGAAGTTCCTGCACGCGGACTTCGACAATCCCGAGACCCGCGACCAGGTGCTGGAGTATTTCGTCGATAAGATTTACCTGACCGACGACGGACTGGTGGTAACGTCGTGGTATTCGGAGGACAGGACTGAAGTCACGTGGGACATGCTATACGGGGAGGACGGCAACCCTTTTGTTAAAGGGGAAGCCGTCAAGTTCGACTGCTTCCCCTTTGGCTCCACCAGAGAAGAATTAGGCGAACTCTCCAAATGAGAGTTCGCCTTTTGTTTTTTGCTCGAATACAAACTAAAAGCCGAACACTCTTGTTGGTGTTCGGCTTTTTTGGATTTTTTAGGCTAAATGTGCCTAGGCAAACGCAAATCCAACAAACGAAATGCCTTTTTCAAGGGCACTTCCCCCGGCATCTTTGCAATAAGCCCATTCGTACACAGGTCCACCTTCATAATGGTTCTGAGAACCTTCATCAGCATTAGGATCGCTAAAGATATCGGCAACCTCATCGATTGGATATGTATCAAACCCGAAAACCTCTGCAACCATTTCCGAAACACCAACTACATCATCTGCATCGACGCAATAGAGACCCATTGCTGCATACATTCCACTTCCCGGCATTACTTTAATGGAAAGGGAATCGCCTCCATAAGGATCATCTTGAGCATCGGCATCCTGGAAGTAGTAACGCCAACCACCACTATCTTCCTTGACATCAACAAACTCTAGCCCCAAATCGTAACGAGCCTCAATACGATCCACGAGATCTTGAACCTCTGGAGGTGGACTTTGCCAGTCATCTACTGCCGAAACATCAAAAACTCGATATCCGTTAACGCAAGAGGAACGCCAATCAGGATCAAGCGTGCCATACTCCGAGGAAGCACCAGAATTAGCAGGCAAAGATGAGCTGTCATCTTCTAGGGTAGTATCATCCTCAGTCGTGCTTTCATCATCCGAGTACGTCGAACTCGAGCTGGAAGAACTCGACTCATTTGATGAACTTGATCCACCCGAAGTAAGTGCACCCGTGCAACCCGTAAGCCCGATCACGAGAGCAAAAGCTGCTATCAATATCAGCAGTGACTGCCCCAGTTTTTTGAAAACCATGTCATCCCCTCCCTCGAGAGATATTTCACACCGATTGATATGAATTAATCTCGTGTTTAATCAGCTTGAATGACTTGTATAGTCAGTCTATGAACATAAATGGCTTCATAAAGTTATCACAATTAGTACACATTTTCTACGATATAGTGGATTACGGTAAACGAAGATATACAGCGGGATGAAGTATAGGAATCGGAATCTTTTTAGGAAACTGAGATTTACGACACCTCTGTATCGAACTAAGTGATCTACTAAACTCCATGTAAGTTTTTTATACCGAACGATAGGATCGCATGACAACGTTTTATCTTCCTGGATGTAAATTCACAAAACACGACCCTCAGGCGAGTAAAGCCTTGATTCGCTTTTGCAAAGAACAGCTTGATGCAATCATATTAGGTTGCTGTTCAAAAGAGTTTGCTACGCCAAAAGCAAACGACACAGTAATTTACGTATGCCCCACCTGCGCAATTATCATGCAAGAATCAAACCCTTCTGTAAAACTTAAGAGCATCTATGAAGTGGTACTTGAATGCGAAAGCTTTCCAACTAAGAAAAAACCTCTATCATGGGTTGATCTAAAAAAGGAAAAAATTACCGTACAAGACTGCTGGCGTTCCCGAAATCACCCAAACCTTCAAGCTTCGGTCCGAGAGATTCTTGAAAAAATGAATGCCTCTATAGTTGAATTAGAAAACAATTATGAACATTCTGACTATTGTGGATCTAGCCTATTACAAGAGCCTTCCCCTCGCTATAAAACACTTGCACCAAATTTATTTAAAGACCCGATTTTTAAACCGTGCAGTTTCGAGGAGCAAGAAAAAATACTAAGCAAACACGCAGAACAATACTCAACTGTTTTTGTTGGGTGCTATTGCACGGGCTGCTTAGAAGGAATCCAGCGAATGAATTCACGTTTTTCATCAAGTCAAACCGAAGCTCAGACAATCACAACTCAAGCCAACTCTAAAAAACTAAAGCCCGTTCATATTGCAAGTTTAGTTGCACAATCACTTGTATCTTCATAAATGGCGCGTCACATAATATGCAAAAAGATGCCCACCGATTGGTGGGCATCTAAATACACGCATATTGTTTGATTACTTAGCAAATTTACCAAGTAATACCAATTGTTTACTTGTCTGCCAAAGCAGCCTGAGCAGCAGCCAAACGTGCCAAAGGTACACGATAAGGTGAGCAGCTTACATAATCGAGTCCGATTCCATAGAAGGTCTTAACAGAATCAGGATCGCCACCATGCTCACCGCAAACGCCGCAAACGATGTCTGGATTGCCCTGGTGACCAAGCTCAACGCCCATCTTAACCAATTTTGCAACACCAGGATCAACGGTTGCGAAAGGATTGTATGGGAGAATGCGCTCTGCCAGGTACTGAGGAATAAACTCAGCTTCAACGTCGTCACGAGAGAAACCGAACGTGGTCTGAGTGAGGTCGTTAGTACCAAAGCTGAAGAAGTCTGCCTGCGTTGCAATTTCATCAGCCGTAACTGCAGCACGAGGAAGCTCGATCATGGTACCAACAGGAATCTCAAGCTCGACACCCTGCTCTTCTGCAACCTCAGCAATGATCTTTTCAGCAAGTTCACGAAGCTTTGCAAGTTCAGGAACAACAGAAACCAGAGGAATCATGATTTCAGGCTTAGGATCAAGACCTTCCTTCTTCAACTGAGCTGCAGCAGTTGCAATAGCGCGAACCTGCATTTCAGGAAGAATAGGGAACTTGATTGCCAAACGGCAGCCACGAAGACCCAACATAGGATTCTGCTCGCTCATGCCGTCGATCTGCTCCATAAGCTGACGCTTCTTCTCGATCACATCAGGATCGCCGCCAGATGCCTCAAGACGAGCAATTTCAACATCCAAAGAACGTGCGCTCTCAAGGAACTCATGTAGTGGTGGGTCAAGCAAACGAACGATAACTGGATAACCATCCATTGCCTTGAACATACCCAAGAAGTCACCAGTCTGAGCTTTAAACAGATCGTCTACTGCCTTTTCGCGAACTGCTTCATCTTCATTCAAGATGAAGGTCTGAATGATCTGCTTACGATCACCCAAGAACATATGCTCAGTACGGCAAAGACCAATGCCCTGTGCACCAAACTTGCGAGCAGTTGCTGCATCCTCAGGATTGTCAGCATTAGCGCGAACACCCATGGTGCGGAATTCGTCTGCCCACTCAAGAATAGTATCAAGATCGCCTGCCATCTCAGGCTCAACAAGCTCAACAGCGCCCAGAACAACGATGCCTGTAGTACCGTCCAAGGAAATCATATCGCCTTCCTTGATCACGATATCGGTACCAGCAATAGCTGCCTGCTTTGCCTCAGCATCAATCTTTAAGGTATCTACACCACATACGCAAGGAGCACCCATGCCACGAGCAATAACAGCTGCATGAGAAGTCTTACCACCATGAGAGGTCAAGATGCCCTCTGCAGCAATCATGCCAGCAAGGTCATCGGGAGTAGTTTCCCAGCGTACCAAAACGGTCTTGCGACCTTCCTTTGCTGCTTCAACAGCAGCTTCAGAAGAGAATACGGCCTCGCCCACTGCAGCACCAGGAGATGCGTTCAAGCCTTTTGCAACCACATCGTATTCGGCCTTCGTGTCAAACTGTGGGTGAAGAAGCTGATCGAGCTGTTCAGGATCAACACGCTGAACTGCCTCTTCCTTAGTGATAAGGCCTTCCTTTTCCATTTCGATAGCAATGTGAAGTGCAGCCTGAGCAGTACGCTTACCAACACGAGTCTGGAGCATCCAAAGCTTACCCTGCTCGATAGTGAATTCGATGTCGCACATATCACGGAAGTGATTTTCGAGAATAGTAAATACCTCTTCGAGTTCACGACCTGCCTCTTCGAGGCCTTCCACATGCTTAAGATCAGAAATAGGGCTGGTGTTACGAATACCTGCTACTACGTCTTCGCCTTGAGCGTTTACCAAGTAGTCGCCGTAGAATTCCTTTTCACCTGTTGCAGGATTACGAGTAAATGCAACACCCGTAGCAGACGTATTGCCCTTGTTGCCGAAAATCATCGACTGAACATTTACCGCAGTGCCCAAATCATCAGAAATCTTGTTCTGCTTACGATACAGGATTGCACGAGGATTATTCCAAGAGCCAAATACTGCCTCGATAGCCAAGCGAAGTTGAATGTCTGGATTTTGAGGGAACTGAACTTTGCCATCAACGACAAGTGAAGGATATTCTTCTGCGCTTACGTTATCCGTGAAAATGCCCTTGAATACCTCTACGAGCTGCTCAAGATCTTCAGCCGTAAGATCAGTATCTGATTCAACACCACGGTCACGCTTCATGATGTTGATCGCATTTTCAAACAGGTCACCATCAAGACCCATTACTACGTTAGAGAACATCTGAATAAAGCGACGATAGGAGTCCCATGCAAAGCGAGAATTCTCAGTCTGCTTGATTAAACCGTGAATAGATTTATCGTTGAGACCCAGATTCAATACGGTGTCCATCATGCCGGGCATCGACATTGGTGCACCAGAACGAACGGAAACCAACAGTGGATCTTCAGGGTCACCAATCTTTTTACCGATACGAGCTTCGAGATCTTCACGATACTCTTCAATAGTGTCCAGAACTCCCTCAGGCCAGGTATTGTCGGAGTTTGCATACTCCATGCAAGTCTGGCAAGAAATAGTGAATCCGGGAGGGACAGGAAGGCCGATGTTTGCCATTTCAGCAAGGTTTGCGCCCTTACCACCAAGAATGGCCTTCATGTTGGTGTTGCCTTCAGTAACGTTCTTACCATTTGCGTCCTTACCGAAAGCATAGACGCGCTTTACTTGGTCAGTCACCATGTTCTCCTTAGATTAAACTTTTCTTCCTCACACACTAATCATCAATTTGTGGGTGAGCATTCTCATAATACCGCAAAATCTCTTGCGCTGTTTCCTCGATTGCCCTGTTGTCGGTACGAATCACAATGCAACCAAGTTTACGCATTAACGCTCGAGCGCTTTCCAAGTCTTGGTATACGCACTCCAAATCAGCGTAAGAAGCAGCCACATTAGTGGCTTTACCTAGGCGTTTCTTGCGAATATCAGCCAAAATTTCCGCAGAAATTATGAGTCCAAATAAACGAGTAGGATCAACATCAAAGATCTCTTTAGGCGGATCAGATTGAGGGTCGAGCGGCACATTTGCCACCTTATACCCCATCTGTGAAAGATAAATCGAAAGAGGAGTTTTCGACGAACGAGACACCCCAATCAATACAATATCAGCCTTCGTAAGATCTTGGGGATTACGACCATCGTCATGCGAAATAGTAAATTCCATCGCATCAATTCTGCGGAAGTAATATTCATTAACGGAATGAATTTTTCCCGGCTTGGCGATAGGATCCTGACCTGATGCTTGAGTTAAGGCATCAAGCGCTTGGCTCATAGCATCAACCGCAATAATAATGTCGCTATTCTTGTCTATATACTCCTGAAGAGCCTGCCGCATAGCAGGAGAAACCAACGTATAAAAGAGAACGAAAGGATGTTCTCCGATGCGACGATGAAGCGACACGTGAGCATCGATTTCTGAAATCATTTCTTTTTCAGAAATTACTCGTGGAAGAATTTCAATCGCAGGATCGAACACCTCAAAACATGCCGCAGCTGCACGCACGAGCCCCTGCGCAGTTGTTCCAACTGAATCAGACACAATATGAACCGTAGGCAATGTTTTGGAGCTTTTACCTTGCAAAATCCATTTTTGCATTATTCTCCTTCCTCTACAAAACTCTACAGAACCAAAAAGCGGCCCTCTATGCAAGGGCCGCATGATAAAACGCTATTTTGAAAGTAACGAAAAATCAGCCACGTTGGTAAATACCCCCACAAAGCGATTAAGAAGCCTGAGGCGATTTTCACGAAGAGCCTGATCTTCGTCCATAATCATCACACGTTCAAAGAACAAATCGATCGGTGCGCGTAACGCAGCAAGCTCGTTTAGCGCATCAGCATAATTGTCGGCTTCAAGAGCCAAAACTACCCTGTTTTCAGCTTGCACAACCGCACATGAGAGCGCATGCTCAACTTCGCTCAACAAACTTTCATCGACGTTGCTTCCCAGATTAGGATCACGCAAGTTATTGGCACGAGCATAAGCGGTAGCAAGATTTTCAAAGGTATCAGGCTCATTACTACGTGCTTGTTCGAGAGCCTCTACACGATGGATAAGTTCAAGAGGCTCTTGTACTCCCGCCGCCAAAACAGCATCAATCGCATCAAGGCCTTTGCCGCTATCACGCAACATCACACGCGTTCTTGTAATAAAGAAGTCAATAACCTCACTACGAACTGCGGTCGCATCAAACTGAATTCCCGCCTTAGCATATAAATCCAAGGAGGCATCTATTGCTGATATCAAGCTGATGGGAAGCGGATTGTCTCCCGAAAGAATAGCAACAATACCGATAGCACTGCGACGAAGCGCAAAAGGATCAGAGGAGCCGCTTGGGCCTTGATTTACCGCAAAGAGTCCACAGATAGTATCTAGTTTGTCAGCGAGGGCTACCACTTTGCCAACCAAGGTTTCTGGAACTTCATCGCCAGCAAAACGAGGTCGATAATGCTGCTCGATCGCCTGAGCAACCTGCGAAGTTTCCCCAGAAGCCAACGCGTAGTAGGAACCCATTACGCCCTGGACTGAAGTAAACTCTATTACTGCACTGGTTACCAAGTCAGCCTTACAAAGCTTAGCAGCACGAAGAGCATCCAAAGCATCTTGACCCGTAAGACCAGCATCGCTTACTAAATGCTCTGCAAGTCCCCCAATTCGATTAGTCTTATCAAGCATTGTTCCCAGTTTTTCCTGGAAAACTACCTGTGCGAGTTGATCCACATATGATTCAAGTGGTTTTTTCAAATCTTCATCATAGAAGAATTTTGCATCGTATAAGCGAGCGCGCACCACACGTTCATTGCCATCAATGATGGTCTCAGCGCATGAAGGATCGCCATTGCCCACCACGATAAAACGGTTGGTTAACTTATTATCGTTATCATACAGAGGGAAATAGCGTTGATGCATCAACATGGCATCCACGATAATCTCTTCAGGAACCTGCAGGAATTCCTCGTCAAAAGTACCCATTAAAGCAGAAGGATACTCAGCCAAATTGACTACCTCAACTAACGTTTTTGGTGGCAAAACGGCATGAAAACCAGTTTTTTGCTCAATCTCAGAAACACCCTCGCGAATAACTTCTTCGCGTTCCTTCTCTGAAGGAACCACAAATGCTTTTCGAACTGTAGAAACTAATTCATCTGCATTTGCTACCGAAAATGGTCCAGGTGCTAAAAACCGATGACCGTAGGTCAAGCGATCCGCTGATAAGCCAGCAAAAGTAAACGGAACCACTTCCGAACCAAAAAGGGCAACAAACCAACGAATAGGACGAGAAAAATACTCCGATTCGCTTCCCCACCTCTGGGATTTTGGCCACGAAATACCACGAACGATACCTTCAAGCACATTCGATAATAAGCTTGATACCTGAACAGAAGGCGTATGGGTACGTGCATACACATAGCCCTCTTCAACTACCAATTCAGAGGGATCTATTCCTTTACCGCGAGCGAAGCCTTGAGCAGCCTTGGTGGGATTGCCCTCCTCATCAAAAGCAATCTTTGCTGAGGGGCCCTTAAATACTTCGTTTTTTTCTTCCGTCGCTTCAGGAATATCATGAACCACCACTATTAAACGACGAGGAGAAGAATACACTTCAGTTTCGCCATGAGGAATCGCGGCTTCATCTAACAGACGTGGTGCAAGAGTTTGGAGCTGTTTAACCGCGTTAGATAAATCAAAGGCAGGAATTTCCTCAGTACCGATTTCAAAAGCAAGACTCTGCTGTGACATTCCTATTCTCCTTTTTCATCTTGAGCGGGTTTAACACCAACAACATGCTCCAAATACGAAGCACAACAAGCTTTTGCAATAGTACGAACACGTAAGATATACGCCATACGTTCAGTTGCGCTGATGACACCACGTGCATCGAGCAAGTTAAAGGCGTGCGAACACTTAAGAACGTAATCGTATGCAGGAAGCGGAAGACCTGCTTCAAGAACTCGTTTGCACTCAGCCTCGTAGCGATCAAACTCGCCGAAAAGCAAATCGGTATCAGCAATCTCAAAGTTATAGGCAGAAAACTCACGTTCGTTTTCCAAGAACACATCGCCGTACGTGAAGACACTGCCATCATCCCCACGTGCCCATATAAGATCGTAAACGGAATCCACTCCCTGGATATACATCGCTAAACGTTCAAGACCGTAGGTTATTTCAGAAGGAACGGGCCTACATTCGAATCCACCAACTTGCTGGAAGTAGGTAAACTGCGTTACTTCCATGCCATTGAGCCAGACTTCCCAGCCAAGACCCCAAGCACCAAGTGTTGGGCTCTCCCAGTCATCCTCAACAAAACGGATGTCATGTTTTTCGGGATCAATACCAATAGTACGCAAAGAATTAAGGTATAAATCCTGAACATTGTCAGGAGAAGGCTTCAAAAGAACCTGGAACTGATAATAATGCTGCATTCGGTTTGGATTTTCACCATAACGACCATCTGCAGGGCGACGACACGGTTGAACATAGGCAGTTTTCCACGTATCAGGACCTAAACTGCGTAAAGTGGTAGCGGTATGGAACGTACCCGCACCAACTTCGTTGTCGTAAGGCTGCATAATTACACAGCCCAAATTAGCCCAATAGCGCTGAAGAGACAGGATCATATCCTGAAAGGTCAGCACGTCAGAAGCACGCAAATCAGATGCGTCTGATGCGAGATTAGTCATTAAAACTCCTTTATCAAATTGAACGCGACTGTATACCTTTGACTATAAAAGACCAATTCGATCAAGCGGCCAATACGTTAGTATCGCTTTACCAAAAATGGTGTCTTCATCAATAGAGCCAAAATAGCGAGAGTCTGATGAGTTTTCACGATTGTCACCCATCACCCATACTTCGCCTTCTGGAACCACATAGGGATAGCTTATCGATACGTTACCAGCTGTTTGTGAGAGCGGATACGTCTCACCCGTAACATAGGGCTCGCTTTGTGCTACGCCATCAATATAAAGAGTGCCACCGGACATTGAAACCGTTTGTCCTTCAGTAGCAATAACACGCTTCACCAACACACGAGACGGAACCTGAGGATCAGAAAAGACTACGATATCGCCTGGTTGAACATCGGTAAAATGATAACTTACCTTTTCAGCAAACAACCTATCACCTGTCATGATGGTTGTTTCCATTGAAGCTGAAGGAACCTCAAACGGTTCCACTACATAGGTTCTAATTCCCCATGCCGCAGCAAGTACCACTGCTATGCATATAACAAAGCTGAGAAATCGCCTCAAGATGCCCGGCTGTCGCCTTGTAGCGTGCTGTCCGGAATCCACAAAGCCTCATCCTTTCTCATTACCATCTTCCAATAAAAGTAAACAGTTATTTATTTCCAAAAGAAACAAGTAATTATTTTGATAGTTCTCCCATATTAAGACAAAGTTGACGCTGCAAGCTCTCAGTCTCCAAGAGAATCAAGAAAATTTCGCTCAGATGCACTAATATTAGCGCTCTCCAATAAATCGGGTCGCCAGCGCTTGGTGCGGATTAAACTCTGCTCTCTTCTCCACTCAGCAATTTTAGCGTGGTGCCCCGAAAGCAAAACATCAGGCACTTTCATTCCACGATATTCAGCAGGTCTCGTGTATTGCGGATACTCCAACAATCCATCGTAGAAACTCTCATCCACCGAACTGCCTTCATCGCCAAGTACTCCATCGATACGACGAACCACCGCATCAATCACTACCATCGAAGCAAGCTCGCCGCTTGTAAGAACATAATCACCAATTGAAATCACCTTATCTGCAAGAGAATAAACGCGCTCATCTATTCCCTCATAATGGCCGCAGATAAAAAATAAATGGGGCTTACGAGCTAACTCTAAAGTAAGTGCATCATTAAATACTTCACCGGTAGGAGAAAGAAAAATAACATAAGGTTTTTTTTCTGATTGAGCAAAAAGATCATCACATGCTTCAAAGATTGGTTCGCATTTCATCACAAGACCCTGGCCACCACCGTATGGTTCATCATCGGTAGTGCGGTGCTTGTCGTGAGTCCAATCTCGCAAATCATGAGCAGTGAAATCAAGGTATCCTTTTTCCTGAGCAATGCGCATCATCGATTCATTCATGACAGAGTCATAACAATGCGGAAACACTGAGAGGGTTTCTATTTTCATGAATGAATACTCCTATAAATCAAGCAAACCATCAGGCAACGAAACCTTTATTACGCACGCATTCTCATCAATATCCACCACGAATGCATCAACAAGCGGAATAAGCACTTCTGTGTATGCTGCATTATTGTTGTCAGAATCTTGAAGGTTAGTTTGATCTTCGAAAGATTGACCTTGTATCGAAGAAGCATCTTCTTCTCGCATAACCACTAATAAAGGATGTGCGGGATTTTCCTCTATGCGAACAACCCTACCAAGGAATCCTTGCACTTCGTCACAAACAGCGAATCCAACTATCATGCAATCATCCGAAATGTCAAAGTTTTCAGGAAGATCGCTGTTTCTCACAAGGCAAAAATGCCCTTCTAATAACTCCGCGTCATTGCGTGAATCAATATCCTCAAAATACACCAAGTATTTACCTGGAGAAGGATTTTCAACACGCTTTACTTTAGAAGAACGAGGAAAACGCAAAAGAGGCGGAACAAAAGTAACCTCAAGACCTTCGGTTAGCAAAAAAGGAAGACCCTCCGTCGGTTTGACAGAAAGTCCTCCTTCTTTTGTTTTAGCGCTAAGAAGCGCAGCAATGTTCGTCCAGGAACCCATTATCTTAGGGGACCTTAATCAATAATTTCTACCTCAACGGCAGCGCCGTTGCGCGAACCAGCTGCGCGACACAAGGTGCGAATAGCCTTAATTACACGCCCTTGGCGACCAATTACTTTGCCAGCATCTTCGTCGGCAACACTAATCTCTACCAAAAGAGCGCCTTCGTCAGTATCCGTTGAAGTAATTTCAACAGCATCGGGATCGTCCACAAGCGGAACGACCAAGGCTTCTACCAAGTTAGCAATATCTTCGCGGAATTCCGCCATGATTTACGCGTTCTTGCGTTCTGCCTCAATGAGGCGAGCTACCGTGTCAGTAGGCTGAGCGCCGTTTGCAACCCACTTGTCAACCTTTTCAAGGTCAATAGTTACCGCTGCAGGAGTGGTAACAGGATTATAGGTGCCAACCTGCTCAATATAGCGACCATCGCGACGAGCGCGAGAATCAGCTACTACGATACGATAATAAGGTGCCTTTTTAGCGCCGTGACGGGCGAGACGGATCTTGACTGCCATCGAGTTGTACTCCTTCTAATACTTAACACGCGACTGTACGGAAACTTCTCTCTTCCGAGTCGCAAAACAGCAATTATTGATATTACCTCTTAGACGAAGAATCATCAAGACCACTCATCATGTCTTGCATCTTCTTCATATCCTTTATGGAAAGTCCCGCCATACCAGGAACTCCCATCCTTCGTTTGCCGTTCTTTCCCTTCTTACCTTTTTTGCCTTTCTTACCCTTTCGGGCATAGGCAGCTTCCTGCTGATCCATCATGCGACGAACCATTTTTTTAGTTTCACTAAATTGCTTAAGCAATTGATTTACTTGGTACACCTTAACGCCTGCACCTGCAGCAATACGAGCTTTTCGAGAACCGTTTAGAATTTCAGGATGCTCGCGTTCACGCTTGGTCATTGAACTGATAATGACGGTCATATCGTCAAGAGCATGTTCGTTGACTTGACCTTCACGCATAGCTTTATCGCCACCAGGCAGAGCGCTTACCAGCTTCTGGATGCCACCCATTTTGTTAACCTGCTGCTTCATAAGCAAGAAGTCATTTAAGGTCAAATTGCCGCGCGCCATGCGCTCGGCTTCTTCTTCCTCAATTTCTTCTGCCTTTAATTTTGAAGCAGTTTCGATAATACTAACAACGTCGCCCATACCAAGGATTCGTTTTGCCATACGATCCGGATGGAACTCTTCTAAAGAATCTGGTTTTTCTCCCGACGATATGAAAGAAATCGGCTTTCCTGTTACCTGCTTGATAGAGAGTGCGCCACCGCCACGCGCATCGCCGTCCATCTTAGACATAATGACGCCATCAAAATCAACTCGATCAGCAAAAGCTTTTGCGACATTTACCGCGTCCTGACCAGTCATAGCGTCAACAACCATGTAGATTTGATCTGGTTCAACCGCAGCTTTGATTGCCTGAGCTTCTTCCATCATTTCGTCATCTACATGTAAACGACCTGCCGTATCTACAATCACCACATCGCGCAGTGAATCGATCGCATCTCGAACGCCCTCTTTTGCAATCTTAACGGGATCCTTTCCTTCTCCGCGATAGACGCGAATGCCCATTTCATCACCAAGCGTCTGCAATTGATCAGCAGCTGCAGGACGATATACGTCGCAGGCAACTAAAAGTGGATTATGATTTTTTCCTTTTAGTAAATAAGCAAGCTTTGCCGCTGCCGTAGTTTTACCAGAACCCTGCAGGCCAACCAACATGATTACATTAGGAATACGACTGGAAAGCTTTAACGGTGCCTCTTCGCGTCCAAGAAGTTCAGTCAATTCATCAAGAACAACCTTGATAACATTTTGAGCTGGAGTCAAAGAGTCCATGATTTCTGCTGTCAGACAACGCTCTTTGGTCCGCTTGATAAACGACTTTACAACCTTGAAGTTAACGTCAGCTTCCAAAAGTGCCATGCGAATTTCGCGCATAGCTGCATCAATGTCTTCTTCATTTAAACGACCCTTGCTACGAAGGCCGCTGAATACCGACTGAAGCTTATCGGAGAGATTATCGAACATCGGTCATGTCTCCTATCAATGCACGCGCAAAATCATGCGCATCAAAATCCTGCAAATCGTCTATTCCCTCGCCTACGCCAATCTTGCAGATAGGCAATTCGAGTTCATGAGATATAGCAAGCGCGATACCACCTTTCGCAGTACCGTCGAGCTTTGTTAGAACTACCCCATCCAAATCGAGCGCTTTATCAAACTCTCGAGCTTGCTGCAAACCATTTTGACCAGTAGTCGCATCTACTACCAAAAGCGTTGAAACAGGAATCGAAGAACGTTTGCGTACAACATTAACGACTTTTTGGAGTTCGCGCATAAGATCATTGGAAGTATGAAGACGTCCTGCGGTGTCTATCAACACCAAATCCGAGCCTGCCTTTTCTGCACGCTCTATCGTTTCATAGCAAACGCTTGCTGGGTCACTACCACGCTCACGGCTTACGATTTCAACCTCAGCACGCTGTGCCCAAACTTCCAACTGCTCAATCGCTGCTGCGCGAAAAGTATCTGCGCTTCCAAGCAATACCTTCCTGCCCTTCTCGTGGGCAGCTGCCGCCACTTTACCAACCGTAGTAGTTTTTCCTGAACCGTTTACCCCCACAAAAAGAACCAACGAGGGATTCTTTTCGAAAACATCTTCCTCTGCAGGAGTAAAGGTTGAGGCAATTTGCTCGGTAAGCATATCAAAAACGGCATAAGCATCAGGCAATGCCTTACGGCGAGCTTGATCACGCAATTCTTCAACAATCTCATCGGCAGCGCTGGCTCCCAGATCAGCAAGAATAAGAGTTTCTTCGAGCGTTTCCCAAAAATCCTCATCAACATCAGGACCGCGATCAAGCAGAATATTCATCTGCTCCTTTAAACGCTCTCGAGAACGCGACAATCCCGCATTTATTTTCTCAAAGAAGCCCATTTAGCCCTCCTTGCGCATTGCGTTATCTATCTTTTGACTTATCACTTTAGTAATGCCGTCAGCCTGCATGGAAACACCATATAGTATATCTGCTGATTCCATAGTGCGACGTTGGTGAGTAATCATAATGAACTGAGTTTGATCGCGAATAACTTCTAGATAGGCAATCAAACGACGCAGATTAGTATCGTCAAGCGCCGCTTCAACCTCGTCCAAAATATAAAACGGGGTTTGGCGAATGCGATAAACCGCAAACAGCAACGCCATTGCCGTCATTGATTTTTCGCCACCTGAAAGTAAAGACATTTTCTTTACGCGTTTTCCTACCGGCTGCGCATGAACATCAACACCCGTATGTTCCAAATCGTCGGGATCGACCAATGATAAATGCGCCTGACCACCCGGAAAGAGCGTTGAAAATATCTCAGAGAAGTTATCATTTACCTGCTCAAACGTAGTTATAAAGTCGCTGCGCATGCGTTCGTCAATTACCGAAACAATACGCGCAAGCGATCTACGCGCCAAACGCATATCTTCTAGCTGAGCGGATAAATACTGGAAACGTTTATTAACCTCTTCATATTCCTGAGCGGCATCAGGATTGATAGTGCCCATATTTTTGATACGACGCTCAAGAGAAACACAATGCTCTTCAACTGCACTACGATCCTGCAGCGCCTCCAGACTAAGAGCTTGCTCGAGTGAAGTGTCGCAATCTTCAACAATAGCTTTGATTCCTGCATCCACCTGTATTTCCAAACGGCCCTTTTCTATGCGGACCTCTGCAAGTTTTGCACTGCATCCATCAAAACGCTCGCGAACTTCACGCGATGTTTGAGTTGCTTTAGCAATGTTGTCATGCAATTCTCGAGAAGCGTTTTGCTCAGTTTTGGATTCCTGCTCCAAACGAAGCGAAACAAGCGAAGCAGCATCAGAAAGCGAAGCGAGGATTGCTAAGAGTGCATCAGCTCGCTGGCTTGCTCCTCGGGCTATTGCAATCCGACGATACGCCCGTTCATCTTCTTTTGTCGAGGAAGATATCTCTTGGCTTCTTGTCTGCTCCATTCGCAAAGCGTACGCTAAACGCTCCGATAAACGAGCAGACTCTAAACGAGCATCACTTAATTTTTCCGAAATACTTACTATAGTGCGGCGCAAAGGAGAAAGTGATTTTTCAACCTGTGAAACTTCTTCTTTATTGAGCTCAAGCTTTGCCAAAACCTCAGCAAGCTCTTTTTCCAATTCGTCAGAATCCGGTTGGGCCTTTGCAAGAAACGCTTCGTTTGCTTGTTGCTCACGAAGAAGTTCAGTGAGCTCATTTTTAAACTCAGCAACACTTTGAGCAGACTGTATTGCGTCTCTTTCGGCTGACTCACACCGACCTTTGCTGCTCGCAAGCGCTTCAGTAAGTTTTAGAGATTCCGTTTGAGCTTTGCGCAGTTCTTCTTCAAGAGTTTTATTTTCTGCTTGAATTCGCTCATAGGTTTCTTGTAAATCTCGTTCAGTTTGACGAGCCTGATCGAGCGCTCTCCTCCGTGAAAGTGCACTATTTTTTTGATCCTCTTCAGACTTCCTTGAAACACCTATTTTGCCCTGAGGATACACAATTGCACCATCGAGAGATATAAATCTATGAGAAGCTTTAGTATCTTGCCGTTGTGCCTCTAAAGCATCGGCGAGAGTATCAACCACATACACATCACCTAAAAACGTTTCGAGCAACGCGCGATACTTTGGATCAATTTCTAATTCATCAATTAAGCGAGAACCCTTCTCGGGGCGGTATTCCTCTTGGCTGTCCTTAGAAAGGTTTTCTTTGTTTGAAAAAGCTGCAGTATGTTCACAGGTAAAAATGCTTGCAGCACCATACGCTTGACAGTCGAGCGCTTGACGACCCAAAGAGATAGCTTCCGAAGCTTTTGAGGTGATAAGGGCATATACATCGTCACCTAAAAGCATCTCTAGGAGTCCGTCGAATTTTGATGGCGCCTTTATTACATGCGAAAGCACTTTTGAATCAGGGGCAAGGTTAGCACGCGAATCAAGAACATGGGCCAAGAGTGGGTTCGCCGATTCTGAAGCCCTCTCCAACTCTTCAAGTGCGGTACGTTCGGCAGAAGCATGAGTATATGCTTCACGAGCAGCATCCAGATTAGAACGCCCCTGGTCGCGTTTTACAACAAGAGTATTCAAGCTGTTACGCGCAGAGGTTTCTTGTTCTTGCAGATGCTCGTGCTGTTTTGAGAGTTCCTCAAAAACGTGCTGCAATTCTGTAGCTTGCGTTTGCGCAGAATCCAAACGTTTTTGTGCATCAGCAACCTGTACATCTATCACCTGTGCACGAGCACGTTTTTCAGATAAGTTCTCCCGCAATGCCTCCTGCGTTGCTTGGATAGTTTCTTGACGATGGACAAGGCCACGTTGCTCAGACATCAAAGTGTCGATTTTTTTGCGAAGAGCATTTCGCTGTCCCGTTTGCGCTTTATGCTCGCTTTCAAGACGTGTCAGCGTTTCTTCTGCTTGGGTATATTCTTTTTGAGCGACTACTGCGGCATCGTGAGCTTGCTCTAACTCTTTTTCTGCCGCACTACGACGAAGACGACTTTCTTCAACCGATCGCGTTAAGCGCTCTGTTTCCGACAAAAAATGAGAACGCTTTTCCCTTACGAGCATTGCGGTAGAGTTTAGTCGTTCAAAAGAAGCTTGTGCACGACGATATCGCTCGTTTAGCTCAAGCTCTTTGCTTCCTCGATCATGCAGTGTTTGCTGAAGATCATCAAGTGCCTTTTCAGCAACTTCCAATTCTTCTTTTACCTGAAGCTGTTCAGAAGTGAGGGTTTTTTCCTTTAGTAAGGTATCATCCCATTGCTTCTGCAAGCAACGCAAATCGTCGACCGCAAGCTGAAGTTTAAGCTCTTTCATTTCCGCAGAAAGAGCTTCATATGTCCGCGCTTTGCGCGCTTTTCTCTCAAGAGGTTTAAGCTGTCGCTCCACTTCTGCCGTAATATCATGTACTCGATCAAGATGAGCATCCATCTGAGCAAGTTTACGTTCAGATTTTGCTTTACGCTCCTTATGTTTAAGGATTCCTGCAGCTTCTTCAATAAGTGCACGTCTGTCCTCAGGGCGAGAGGAAAGTACCGAATCTAAATTGCCCTGCGAGATAATAGAATTGGTCCCCGTACCTAAACCTGAATCGTGGAGAATATCCAACACATCCATGCGACGGACGACATTACCGTTAATAAGGTATTCACTCTCGCCACTGCGATACATACGTCGCCCAATTGAAACCTCACTGAAATCAACAGGTAACGTTCCATCGGAATTATCAAGCAACAGCTCTACTTCAGCTACCGAAACAGGTTTTCGAGCTGAAGATCCCGCAAAAATGACGTCTTCCATCGACTGACCGCGAAGATTCTTTGCATTGCGTTCGCCTAAAACCCATAGAACCGCATCCGAAATATTGGATTTACCTGAACCGTTTGGCCCCACAATAGCGGCAACCCCTGGCTCAAACTTCATTACGGTACGATCAGCAAAAGACTTAAAACCTTTTAAGGTAAGCGACTTCAGATACACGAGACGCCCCTTATTGCTGTTGTTGTTTTTTCTGCTTCTTAGCACGCTGAGCCGCTTGGCGACGTGCTTTTTCTTCGGCTTTTGCTGCCTTTATTGCAGCACGAGCATCTGCCTTGCGTTTTTTATCCTTCGAATCTTTAGCTTCAAAAAAGGAACTTAGCACCTCAAGAGCAGATTTTGCCGCCTGGCTTTCGGATTCTTTTTTCGTACGTCCCACACCACGAGCAATGGACTGAACGCCAACGAAAACTTGCGTCACAAAGGTCCTATCATGAGGAGGGCCTTGTGTTTCGACCAGGCGATACGTAGGAGTAATACCATCTTCTTGCAATCGTTCTTGTAAAACACTCTTTGGATTCTCAGGTTCCTTTGCCATGTCTGCGCTCATGCGCACGATCAAAGTACGTTTAACAAAAGCGATCGCGGGAGCTAAACCACCATCTAAATACAATGCAGCAACCAGTGACTCATAAACATTTTCTAAAGCAGAATGCAAGCCACGTCTGCCTGTCCCCCGTTCAGAGGAACCAAAGAAGATTACATCAGCAATACCTAAATCACTTGCCACTTTAGAAAGAGAAGCGCCCGAAACCAAAGAAACCTTGATACGAGTAAGCCCGCCTTCATTAAGATCAGGATAGGCGTGGAATGCTTCATAAGAAACAATAGCTCCTAAAATGCTATCGCCTAAAAACTCGAGTCGTTCATACGAATCAGAAATAGAATGGCCTTCCGCTGCAGAAGGATGAGTAAGCGCCGCGAGAAGCAAAGAACGATCTGAAAACGTATAACCCAATATTTCTTGTGCTCGATTGAGCTTTTCAGTATGTTGTGGTTGTTCTTTCACCGTTTCCTATCACTCTACTATCTCAAAACCTTCAGTACCAAAAGTAACGTTTTGTTTTGGTACTGTTGTCGAACTTTGTCCGATTTAATAGTTGCCAAAAAGCAACAACGCACTTCCTGGCAACTACCTACCTCATGCTAAATAAGCAATGTATTCAAGCTTATCTGATACCTTAAAGGTTCTTATCCTCTAAAACATCAGGTTATAGGGGGTACCTACCTGATTGTAGCTAACCTATTGTGCCGTTGATACCGTTTGTGCAATTATTCCTGAAACATCCAAACGAACCGTGCGCGCAGCTACTAAAATTCCGTTTTTAATTGCAGTTTCATTTGATGAACCATGGCCAACCAAACAAGCGCCCTTAACCCCTAAAATCGGAGCACCACCATATTCATCGGCGGAAAGATTGTTTTTGAGATCGCTCAAACCGCCCTTCAGCGCAAGCGCACCCAGTTTACTTACCGGAGAAGCCATCATCACATCTTTGATACTCTTAAAGAGAACACTTGCCGCACCTTCAATGGTTTTCAAGCAAACATTTCCCGTAAATCCATCAGTAACAATAACGTCAAATTCACCGGTTAGAAGATCGCGCCCTTCTGCATTCCCCACAAATTCTGGTACTGATTCACGCAAAAGCGCATGGGCTTCTTGTGCGAATTTCGAGCCTTTAGTTTCTTCTTCGCCGATATTAAGCAAGGCAACTTTAGGTTCCGTAATACCAACAACTTTTTCTGCATACGGAATTGCCATTTGGGCAAACTGAACTAAATAGGCAGGCTTGCAATCAGCATTAGCTCCTACGTCACACATCACAACAGGCTTAGAGGGAGAAGGCAAAATTGTGCAGAGCGCAGGACGAGCAACGCCTTTAATGCGGCCTACTACTAACGTGGCAGCAGCAAGACAGGCACCTGTAGATCCTGCTGAGAAAAAGCCACCTGCAACGCCCTCGCTCACCAGACGGTTTCCAACCACTAAACTGGAATCCTTCTTCTTACGCACCGCCTGAGCTGGATGCTCGTCCATGGTAATTTCTTCAGTAGTCGCCTGAGCACGCACGCGATCATGCGCTTCAGCAAAAGGAACTACTACATCCTTAGGACCGCAAGCAATAACTTCGAGATTTTCGTCTTCTTCAAGGGCTTGTTCAATGCCAGGAAGAACAACCTGAGGCCCAAAATCGCCTCCGAGTACATCTACAGCAATAACTACTTTCTCAGACATCGTATCTCCTTTAGTGGGGACTTGTCATAAACCGCTTATATAAAAAACCCCCGGTCAGCGCCGGGGGTACCATTCACCAACAAGGCATGCACTAAGCGGTCTGAATAACCTCACGATCACGATAGAAGCCACAATTAGGGCATACACGATGAGGAAGTTTTACTTCACCGCACTGTGGGCATACAGAACGAGAAGGTGAAGCGATTTTATCGTTTTCGCTCCTGCGTGCATGAGTACGAGCACGACCGGTTTTACGCTTTGGCACTGCCATGATTAATCTCCTTCTATGATGCAGGTTAAAACCTGTTAGTTGCAATCACGCGAAAAAATATTGTAAACACGATAGATTCAAATAGCAAGAAAAATTTTTATGAAGTCAAAAACATATCACAAGATAACGCTTTGCAGTCTTGTCTTTATTCGTCATCAAATTTGAGATTCTTAAGAACTGCAAACGGGTTCTCGTGGAAATCTTCTTCTACTTCGCTTTTATCACACGTGCACTCTTCATAATTAAGGTTAGCACCACACCCCGAACAAAGACCTTTGCAATCATCATCACAAAGAGGAGTTTGAGGTAGCTCAAGTGACAACGCCGCTACCAACAGAGAAGTGAGATCAATAGTGTGATCCTCATTTAAAGGTTCACATTCCTCCTGTTCTTCTTCTGTCAACTCAACATCAGAACCAGGAATAGTGAAATACCCCTCTACCTCCCCTTCAAGACGATACTCTGCAGGGTCAAGGCAACGCACGCACGTAGTTACCGCATCCCCAGAAACAATGCCGGTGACCAGCAGAGAACCACCTGTATTACTTACCAAAACATTCCAGTTTAAAGGATGTTCAAAGGTATAGGTATCTGCCCCTAAGGTCAATTCGGGAAGCAAAAAGGTGCCCGAAAATGACAAGCTCTCCGCGGGAGCGAAGAGTTCGTCTGGAATAGTAATAATAGGTTTATTCATTAGCGACCCGAATTAAGAGAATTTGCATTGAGGCGGTCACGGCAACGACGCACGCTGTTAAGTGCTGTATCGAGGCTTTGCTCTACATGGCTAAACACTTCATCAGCGTAATCTTCTGCACCTGCGCGTGTTTCACGCTCAAGCTCACGAGCTTCAGCCAAAATGGCATCAGCTTGCTGCTGAGAGATGCGAACAATTTCCTGCTCGCTTGCAATAGTAATAGCCTGACTACGAGCATCTTCAATCAAGCGACTTGCCTGTGCTTCGGCTTCATCTAATAAAGCCTGACGCTCACGGATAACCTGGCGAGCTTGAGCAAATTCGCTTGGGAAGGTATCTCGAATTTCATCAAGAATTTCAAAAGCAGCCTGTGCGTCAACCTGCCTTAAGTTATTTTTACCAAAAGCCGGCTTCGAATCTTCAATGAGCATCGTAAGCTCATCAATAAGATTCAATACTCCTGTTTCGTCCATAAATTACCTTTCCGAGCTTTTCGGGAAATAAGCGCGATTAGTTATCTTAACGCAAAAATACTAACATACAACCTTAAAGTCTATCAGAAAGCGTCGTTATGTGCGCTGATAGAGCCTTATTGTCTCCATAAATTTAAAAAGAAGTCCTTATTTACCCGAATTTTTGTAGGCATCAGCAAAGTATTCTCGCAGTGCATCTTCAACACAAGGAGGAACAAAACCCTTGATGCTGCCCCCCATTGAAGCCATTTCTCGAATGATCGAAGAAGAAAGATACATAAATTTTGGAGGCGACATAATAAAGAACGTTTCCAGATCTTGACTCAATTCGTAGTTGAGTGCCGTCATCTGAAATTCATATTCAAAGTCAGTAATAGCACGAAGGCCCTTTACTACGACATGAGCATCAAGGTCGCGTACGCAATCCACCAGCAATCCATCAAAGCTGATAACACTGACATTGGGAAGGTCGGCTACCGCCTGCGTTGCAAGGCTAACCCTTGTTTCGAGATCAAACATAGGATTCTTTTTTACCGACTGAGCTACTGCTACGACCACATCATCAAAGATTTGCGAAGCACGCTTGATGACATCTACATGGCCTGCGGTGATGGGATCAAACGTTCCCGGAACAACCGCTCTCTTCATTTCTGTTCCTTCCTAAGGGTTATAAGAGATGTGTCTCCATAGTTTTTTACAGAAACATGCACGTATTTTAGCGCATCAAGAGCCTGAATAACCGCAGAGGCGTCTTTTTTCGCGTACTCATAACAGATAAGCGCTCCTTCGGCGATATAACCCGCTTCATCAAGTCGACCAAGCAAAGCGGAGATATCCACTGGATCATACGCGTAGGGAGGATCAAAAAACAGCAAATCAAAAACAGGATTAGTCATTTCAGGAAGCGAAAAAGCATCATTTCTTTTAAGCGCAAAACAATCTTTAGGAATACCAAGCGCAGCGATATTTTGAGAAACAATCCGATAGGCTTCTTTATCCTGTTCGCAAAAAACGCAAAACGAAGCTCCGCGACTCAAACATTCCAAGCCAAGTGCACCAGAACCCGCAAAGGCATCAAGCACACAGGCTCCTTCGAAGCCACCACGCGCACTAAAGAGAGAACTCATGAGTGCTTCTCTTACTCGGTCGGTGGTAGGACGAGTATTAGATCCTTTAAGGGTTTTCAGTGGCCTGCCCCGATACTGCCCCGCAATGATTCTCATCAACCCCTCGCTTTCTCGACTATCTTCAATTCATTCATTATCAAACGATGCTCTTCCTGCGATAAACCTTGCCCACGATAACAGGCACGTGCATCGTGATACGCTGCCTCAATAATTGCTTTATCACGTATTACATTTACAAGCGCCAGGCGTGAACGTCCATGTTGTCGATTTCCGAAAATATCTCCTTCTCGACGCAAGGAAAGATCATATTCCGAGAGCTCAAAGCCATCATCGACTTTTTCCATAATACGCAAACGCTCAAGTGACTGAGGAGCTTTTGAACGTGAGACTAAAAACACCAATCCTGAAAGATTACCTCTTCCCACACGACCGCGAAGCTGGTGAAGCTGAGCTAATCCAAATCGGTCAGCATCTTCAATAATCATTACCGTAGCGTTCGGAACATCAACACCCACTTCAACAACCGTAGTAGAAACAAGAACCTGAATTGAACCCTGTCGAAATTCTTCCATAATCTGAGCTTTTTCTTGCGAGTTCATCTTGCCATGAAGAAGTCCCACTCTGGCCCCTGGAACAATTTGTTCTTGGAGGATTTTTGCATGAAGAGTAGCCGCCGAAAGAGTATCTCCTACTTCATCATGTTCTATATCCCACTCAATTGCTGCGTACTCAATTATGGATTGATTACCTGCCTCTTCCTCTTGCTGACCAGTTTCGTGATCTTCAAGATCCAAACCGATAAGCGGGCAAATTACATAGGCCTGCTCTCCACGCTCAAGCGCTGCACGTAAAGCATCGTAAGCTATTCCTTCTTGAGAAAAATGACAGACGGTCGTTGATCGTCCCCCTTGTTTAGCGGGAGCAGCATGCAAGTACGACAACGAGAGTCCCCCATACAACGCTAACGCTAATGAACGTGGAATAGGAGTTGCGGTCATGGATAAAATATCGGCTCCAGGAGCCTTATCTATTAGGGCTTGGCGCTGTTCAACACCAAAACGCTGTTGTTCGTCTATACAAACAAGCGAACAGCGAGCAACCCTTACCTCATTCTCTAAAAGCGCGTGAGTACCGAAAAGAACCTGTAGGCGTCCTTCCGAGAGTTCACACAACAACTCGTTGCGCTGCGATGAGGGGGTTGATCCTGTCAAGATGCCCCAACTCACCCCCATTTGGTCAAACAAAGGACCAAGCGTCGCACCGTATTGCTGGACCAGTACCTCTGTTGGACCCATCATGAGCGCCTGTGTTCCCGTGTCCGCACAGGCAGCAAGAGCAAAAGCAGCAACTATTGTTTTTCCCGTTCCTACATCTCCAAGAAGAAGATGATTCATAGGATAGTCTTCTGACATTTTTTCAGAAATAGCAGCTATTGCCGTCTCTTGATCCTGGGTAAGAGAAAAAGGCAACAATGCGCGCAAGGCATCTTGATAGGGACCTTGTATCTGGTGCTGAAAGGGCTTAACTCCCGCTATTCGTTTCTGTTCCTGATCAATAAGCTCCAATTCCAAAAAGAACAGTTCTTCATAACGAAGACGCCTTCGCGCCTGGTTAGCATCGGAAATAGAAACGGGATTATGAACGCCTCGGTAAGCCTGATAGCGAGAATAGAGACGGTAACGCGCCCTCAAAGAAAGAGGGAGCGGATCATAAAGCCCCTGTATCCCAGAGAGCGCATTCGAGATCATGCGACGCATAGTGGTACGAGGAATTTTAGCAACCGAAGGATGAACGGGTAGCACCACGCCTGTTTCAGCTTCACCCTCCTCGTGCGCCACTATTAAAGGGTTCACCATCCGTTTAAACCCGTATGAAAATTCAATTTTTCCCGATACCGAAATCCTCTCACCCTTATGGAGGTTTTCAGCAAGCCAAGGCTGGTTGAAACACGTTACGATCAGAAGCCCGCTTTCATCAAGCAGTGATAGCTCAACCAGTGTTAAGCGCGGTTTTGGGCGTTTTTGCTTTATCTCATAAAGCGTTCCAAAAATGGTATATGACTTTCCTATTTCAGCCTGCTGAATAGGAACAACACAGGACATATCAATATAGCGTCGAGGGTAAAGCTGCAATAAATCGCGAACGGTTTTTATTCCAAAAGATCGATAAAGAATACGAGCTCGCGTATCGCTTATCTGTTTTACCACGCCAACCGAAACATCAAGTAACAAAGAAGCATGAAGGCGGTCAAGGTTGGTACCTTGTTCCGCCTTCGAATATTCATGAGATTTAGAATTCACAGGGATTGCCGCCCCTTTACCAAGATAACATCTCGATTCTACTTGTCGTAGAAAGGAAAGCGCTTTGCTTTACTCAACAGAAAGAACAATAGGATACAAAGGCTGCTCTCCGCGATGAGAATCAATCTCAAGATCCTCATACGCTTCTTCAATGCGTTCGATAAGCGCCTCGAAGGCATCATCGGTGTAATCTTCACCTGCAAGAATGGTAAGCGTGTCAGCGTCCTCTGCTTCGAGTACTTCCAATATACGCATAGTGGCATCTTCAATTGAATCTGAAACTACTTCCAGTTCTCCATCAGCAATACCGATAACATCGCCATCGTGGATGGGATTTCCATGCACATCTTTTGAATCTTTAATCGCGCGCGTAACTTCGCCTGTTTTAACTTCGTCACGTGCTTCAGTCATAGCCTCTACATTTTCTTCAAGCGAAGCTGTCTCATCAAACGCAAACATTGCCGAAAATGCTTCGGGAACGCTCTTGGTTGGCACCACAGCGCAAGGTTTATCGGAAACCTCAGAACAAGATTGAGCAGCCATTATGATATTGCTGTTGTTAGGTAAAATGATAACTGCTTCGGCGTTTACGGAATTAACAGCATCAAGCAATTCCTTCGTAGAAGGATTCATGGTCTGACCGCCAGAAACAACATAATCAACGCCTAGACTTTCGAGAATTGCAGCATTCCCAGAACCAACAGCAACGGCAACAAATCCGATTGGTTTTGTTTCTGCTTCCTGCTCCTGTTCAAGCTTTGCACTGCGCTCTTCGCTTTGAAGCTTCATGTTATGAATGAATACTTCAGAAATCTGACCTCGCTCTAAGAAGTAAGCAAGAACTTTATCAGGCGTGTTGGAGTGAACATGAACCTTAAACTTAGGAACCGAACCAACGCAAAGTTCACAGTCGCCCATCGTATGCAAGAAATCGAGCGCCTCTTCAGGATCAAGCGTATCAGAGTCAACGAGGAACTCGTTGCAATACATATAGGCAGAGCCCTCCCAGTCATTAATCTGCTCGATTTCTACTTTAGGAGCAGCAGTGCGCGCAAAAGCGAGCTCATCACCTAAAGTATCACTGCGACCCGTTAAGGCAGACACAAAGGAATCAAAGAAAATTGCAAGACCGAAACCGCCCGCATCGACTACGCCGTTTTCTTTAAGAACGGGCAAAAGATCAGGAGTGCGTTGGACAGAAGCATAAGCCTCTCCCACGATAAAACGAAGCCCCTCTTCAAGCTCCATCTTCTTTTTACGAGCCTTTCGCGCTGCTGAAGCGGTATCGCGTAAAACCGTTAAAATAGTGCCTTCAACAGGTTTACGAACCGCATTAAAAGCTACTTCAACCGCTCTATCAAAGGCATCGTCAACAGCAACGAGATCAAAGGTTTCGTGATTTGCGATACCTTCGCAAAGACCACGCATGATCTGCGAGGTGATAACGCCCGAATTGCCTCGAGCTCCCATCAAAGCACCCGAAGTAATGGCGCGACGGCGCTCTTCATCGGTAGCGCCGATAGGCAGTTTTGCCAAGTTTTCAACAACCATAGCAAGGGTAAGCGACATGTTGGTTCCCGTATCGCCATCCGGAACGGGAAAAACATTAAGTCGATTAATTTCCTCTTTACGAGCAGCTAACGCTTTCGCTGCTGCAGCGATAGCATTAACGATATCGTTAGACGTATAGTTGCTCATTTGTTATTACTAGCTCCTCAATTGACCTGATCGCACAACATGTTTCAAGTACGCCTATCCCCCCCCTGCGCACCAGCCGTTATGCGGACCCTATAACCGCTCTGTTTAGAAGATTTAGCGAACCTTAATTCCCTGTACGTGTACCTCCACGCCTTTAAAAGGAGTACGAACAAATTCTTTTAAGGCAAAAGAAACCTGCTCTACGAGGTTTTCAGAAACGGTAGAAATATTTACCCCATGTTCAAGAATGACGTAAAGACTTACCAAAGTGCCCTCGTCGTCAGTTGAAACAACAATGCCACGACGCAAACGAGACTTAGGCAAAAGTTTTGCTAAACCATCAACCGCATTAGGTGCTGCCATACCAACTACGCCATAGCACTGAGTGGCAGCATGACCTGCAACATCAGCAATGACTTCTTCAGAAACGACAAGGTCGCCTGCAATTTCGTTGCTCATATAAACTGTCCTTTCAAAGATGACGAACCGCCATCAAATGACTTACGACCAAGTTATTAGTATAGCGGAAACAACACTCGACATTACGAGAGAGCGCGTTTACGCATCGAAGCAACACCTATTACTTCGATTGACTAACTATTTTTCTTTATTTTCACAATGGGATAAAGACTTTCAAGAAAAACTCACAAAGAAATAACTTGGACGATTTAAATTGCTGTGGTATAGTATTTGGGCTTTTGGAAATCAACGGTATCTAACCGTACCAAATATCAGAGTAAATGGAGTTGATTTAGAATGTCCAAAGTTTGCGAGATCTGCGGTAAAGCACCCGTCGCTGGTCGTAGCATCAGCCACTCTCATCGCGTAAGCAACCGCACCTTCCGTCCTAACATCCAGAAGGTTACCATCAAGGTTAACGGTAAAGTTAAGCGTGCAAATGTTTGCACTAAGTGCATGAAGGCTGGCAAGATCGAGCGCGCATAACAGCGTACGACTTCTGGAATAGAATCCCTCTATAAGTAGGTATTCAACTTCGCCAAACTAAAAGTTAAGCCATCCGAAAGGGTGGCTTTTTCTGGTTGAATTCTAAAATATGCAATACCGTCTCAGATGCACGGCAGTACTTGCGTGGTATCGAATACGACACTCTTCATTTGAGTGATTACCATAGAGCAGCCCACAAAAATACGCCCGCATCAAGTGCGGGCGTATTCATTTCATAGGATAAGAAATTTTGAGATGGTAAACTTTACCCTCAATTAAATTCCTGCCGAAGGATCGTTGTTAAAACAATAGAGAACGTTAGCGTTTCTTTCCGAAACTGAAAATATCTTTCAGATCGCCCATCGTGCCAGAAAGTTCAGTAATAACTTCTTTTCCGTCACGATAGATATTTCCGATTGCACGACCTGCATCAGCAAGATTTTCTTTCATATCGTCGGTAAATATTTCTTTTTTCTGTTCCTGTTTATTAGTTGATTCATCAGCATCTTCAGTCTTTTTGACAGTATCACTAGCTTCAGAATCTGCTTTTGAATCCGCTGAATCGTTACCTGACGACTCCCCTGCTGACTCACTCGATGCTTCTGGGGGAGTTTCTACTGTCTCCTTAGAAGATTCCTCGGTAGGTTCAGCAGACTGAGCAAGTTTTTCAATCTCACACTGCAGCAAGTAAAGCCTATCATCGACCTTGTCGAGCTTACCAACATATTCTGGAGCCTCACATGAGAGAGATTCAACCGCTGCACGCACATCATCAAGACGAGCATGAAGGGTATCAATCATATTGAAAACCTTTTCGTTCACGCTAACTCCTCTACCGATATCGCTGCTTTAAAGCACGCTCAATTTCTCGCTTTGAATCACGTTCCGCCATAGCAGCACGTTTGTCATAAAGTTTTTTACCACGAGCAACTGCTAATTCAAGCTTTACCCGGGAATTGTGATCAAAATAAATCTTGATTGGCACTAAAGCCATTCCCTTTTCTTGCGTTTTTTGCTCTAAGGTGCGGATTTCTTTTCTATGAAGCAGCAGCTTGCGCTTTCGGTCAGGATCAGGATTGTTTAAATTACCGTGACTATAGGGAGAAATGTGCAAATTATTCAGCCAGACTTCCCCTTTGCGAATCAACGCAAAGCAGTCGGTAAGCTGGCAGTTATTTTCGCGAAGCGAACATACTTCTGTTCCGGTTAATACGATACCTGCTTCATAGGTATCAAGTATTTCGTAATCGTGAAACGCACGACGATTTTTAGCAATGGTTTTTTCTTTTGATGACATCTCTTACATCCCTGGCACAAAGGAAACGTTTTCATCCAAGTCGAGAATAAAGCGCTTTAACAACGCAACGGTTTCCTCTAAATCGGACAGCTTCAAAACTTCGGTAGGCGTATGCATATAACGAAGCGGTATTGATACCAGACCGCAGGCGCATCCACCCCTTTGCACTTGCATAGTTCCCGCGTCAGTGCCAGTCACTCCAGGTTCTGCCTCAAACTGAACAGCGATTCCTTCCTTCTTTGCTGCCGCGCACAAACGCTCGAACACCGCAGGATTAATGTTGGGTCCACGCGCAATAACGGGGCCCTCTCCACAGATCACCTTACCGTAACGAGATTGATCTATGCCAGGATAATCAGTCGCATGGGTTACATCAACCGCAATTGCCACATCAGGATTTACTCCATAGGCCGAAGTAGTTCCGCCTCGCAAGCCAATTTCTTCTTGGACGGTAGCAGCACAAATATAGTCACCTTTTGCTTTGCCGCTTTTCTTCAATTCCTCCATAACGCGCGTAATAACGTACACGCCCGCTTTGTCGTCAAAACCGCGGGACACCGCCATACCTTTGCCCATTTTTTCAAAACCAACACCATAGGTAATAACATCGCCCACTTTAACAAGAGACTTAACTCGGCGAGGAGATAAGCCCAGATCGATAACGAGGCTTGTAAGCGGCGTAACCTTTTTTCGCTCGTCTGCTTCTATAAGATGAATGGGTTTTCGCCCCACTACTCCACGTAAAGTTTCCGTACTCGTATGGACATCGACACGCATGCCAGGAAGTATCGCCGCATCAACTCCGCCGACAGCTGCAACGCTTAAGAATCCCTGATCTGAGATATGGGTAACCATCAGGCCGACTTCATCCATATGGGCAGCAATCATAACTGACGGTGCTGATCCGCTACCAACCAATCGAGCATGAACCGACCCCATAACATTCGTTTCGATTTCGTCTGCTACCTCTGAGAGACGCTCACGAACCACCGAAGCAATACGCGTTTCAGTTCCCGTAACCGATGGAGTTTCTACCAATTGCTTTAAATATGCTTTATCTACTTTTGACATATATGCCTCTCTATCTGCAAAACGAGTGCTATCTCATTTCTTATAACCAGCATGTTAGCTTTCTTCTATAAACAAGAAGCCTTTCTCTAGAATTAAAAGACTATTTTTGTCTACCACCTATGCAAGGCTTCCATCTTTATGCAAGGTTTTAAAGCTTTCTTGAATAATTCTCTATTATAGGTGCTTTGCCTCTCTAGCCCCAACGATCATTTGCGTAAACAAGCCTTGAATCATGACGCTCTTCGGGAGCCAGTTTGAATGAAAGACGCCTTCCTCTTGGATATGCCCCCACTAGTACCACGCGCAAACGCTGGCCAAGTCGATAAACTCTACCTGTCGATACCCCACAAAGAAGATGGCGAGCAGGATCGAGAGAAAAGTATTCGTCGCCCAATTCTTCCACCGGTAAAGTACCCGTTGCGGTGTTTTCCAATCGCACCGTTACTCCAAAAGTTGAAACTTGCGAAATTACTCCATCGTAGGTTGAACCGATAAAAGCCTGCATATACTCAACAATTTTAACAAGCTGAGATTGGCGCGCAGCCTTTTCCGCTCTTCGTTCCATTTCAGAAGAATGTTCTGCCATCCAAGGAAGCGCATTTTTTTGCGCTTCAAAAGTTTCACTCTTCCCGAAGAAGCCTTCTTTGAGCATTCGATGAACAAGCAAATCAGGATACCGCCTGATAGGAGAAGTAAAATGACAATACGTATCAAGCGCTAAACCATAATGAAAATCTTGTTCGGCGCGGTATACCGCTCTTTTCATTGCGCGTAATAATAAGGTATTCACCAACTCCTGCAAAGGATGGCCACTTACCCGCTCAAGTATTTCTTGAAGCGTTTGAGGGTTCCCATCACAGAAAAGTCGCTTATCAATATCGTTAAAAAGAGGAAACTCTCGCAGCACAGCATACAAAGAACGCAAAGCATCCCCATCTGGCGCATCATGAACACGGAAGACGCAAGGAAGATTCTTGCCTAAAAGCCATTCAGCAACAAGGTGGTTAGCCAAAATCATAGACTCTTCAATAAGCTGTGTTGCATCAGTTTTTCTTCGATACACAATTTCAAGAGGATTGCGATTACTATCAAGCTTGACTTTGGCTTCTACCCTATCAAAATCCATACAGCCATCTTTTTTTCGGCGCTCAAACATAGCCTTTGCGATAAAGTCAAGCCCTACAATTCTCTGCTGAAGTTTTTCTAAAACCTCCAAGGAAAGCGGTATTGACCCATGAGGAACCTCGCAAGAACTTACCGCTTCATTTATTTGATCAATCGGTTTTTTCTGATGATATGAATCAAGGATAGCCTGAGCCTGATCATAAGATAAACGAGCCGACGAACGAATAACCGAAGGAAACACCTCATATGAGAGCACTTTACCTGCAGGGCTTAAAAGCGCTTCCACGGTAATTGTGGGACGATTTTGTGCAGGCACCAACGAACAGAGATTGTTGCTGAGATGTTCTGGAAGCATAGGAATTACGCGATCAACCAAGTAAACCGAAGTTGCCCTTCGACGCGCATCAAGATCCAAAGATGTACCAAAGGGAACATAACGAGACACATCCGCAATGTGCACCCCAAGACGATAGTTTTGACCGTCCCGCTCCAGCGAAACGGCATCATCAAAATCACGCGCATCGACAGGATCGATAGTAAAAATAAACTCTTTAGTTAAATCACGATACCCCTGCACGAAAGCCTCATTCGCATCAAATTGAGCAGCGTTGGCTTCCTGTAAGGCAGATTCCGAAAACTTTGTTTCAAATTGCTGTTCAGCGATAATGAGATCTATCGCAATATCGACATCGTCTTCCGAACCAAGAACCCGCACAACTCTTCCCGTAGCCGCTGAAGTACGGGTGGGAAATTCTTGGATTTGAACTTCAACAATATCGCCTTCCTGAACAGAGGGTGCATCGCGTCGTAAGGTAAAAATATCGTAAGGTATTGCGGGATCCTCGGGAACCACAATCCCGAAAGGCTCCGCAATTTCATAACGTCCAATAAAGGTATCTTTGCATCGCATTAAAACCTTCGTTACACGCGCAGTAGGTCTTCGAGATGTATGACCTTGATAATTTCTAGAATCAGACGATGATAGCCGTGAAACTTCTACTAAGTCACCGGGAAAAGCACCATTTACTTTAGATGCAGGAATAAAGTATTCCCCTTCAGCTGTTTTAACAAAACCAAAGCCTTGCGCATGTAATTCAAGGACACCTTGGGGGCGGGCCTTTGGTCGGCGACGAGCTTTTGAACTACGTCGTGCCATACGCGCAACCTTTCCTCACCTGATTGACAACTCTTTTTTCACTATAACGTAAACAACTAATTAGCTTTAATTATTCAAAGATCGGGCTACATCTATTGCAACGCTTTCTTGGGTGTTAGCGTTATTTGCCTCGATGTCAGGAGAAACACCATTTCCATCAAGCTGACGTCCGTTAGGGGTTAAATAATATGCGGCAGTATAACGCAGAGCTCCCCCAAATGAGAGAGGCTGCATGATCTGCACGCTCCCTTTACCCAGCGTAGTAGTGCCCACAACCGTCGCCCTTCCCGTTTCCTGCAGTGCAGCCGCAAGAACTTCAGCACAACCCGAAGTTCTGCCATTCACTAATACCACAAGAGGCGCGGTAGTCACACTTGAGCCATCTGCGCTCCTTGTAGTGATTCCCTCCGCTGTTTCAATTTGAACAACTTCGCCACTCTGAATGAAAAGTGAAGCGATATCCACCGCCTGAGTGAGATAACCTCCAGGTACATCACGTAAATCAAGCACATAGGAGTGCGCTCCCTCGCTTGCTGATACCGATAAGGCATTTGATACAAGTGACGCAGAATCGGAAGTAATTTGAGAGAGCTTAATGATTCCTACGGAATCTTGAACTTCGTGAGTTACGTTGACAGCCGAATCGGAAGAGAATGTCAGAGAAGTACTGTACGTGGTTTCATCTTTCCCTGACTCACTAGAAGGACGGCTCCAGATAATGAATACCGACTCTCCTTCTTCTCGCGAAAGCGCGTTGAGCACATCGGGGGCACTCCAGACATCCTTCGATACCCCATCAATCGAAACCACATGATCTCCAGGCTGAACACCCGCAGCTGCAGCAGGTGAAGACTCTAGCACATCCGCCACAAAACAATCGCCATCCGATTCTCCGAATAAAACACCAATCCCCGCCTCAGGGTTTTTTGTTGTAGCTAGATAGGCCTGGTAGCTTTGCTCGTCATAATAACGAAGGTAAGGATCGTTTGATGAACTTAAAAACGCAGAAAGAACGTTGGAGGTCGCTTGAGAAAGATCATATTCATCCATGCCGTTCTGAGTTAATACCCCATCCACTTCCGCAACACGAGCAGAGAGTGAATTATACGTATCACCTGAAACCGTCATTCCAGGATTAACTTCACTATCAATGTCAAACGAAGATAAACCCATCGCTGATAGTAACTCGGTATTTCCTCTTACCAAAAAGCCCGCACAAAAGACTAAGCATACGAAAATGCAAGCACCGAGAATTTTCACGATGCTTGCATTGTGCTTATTCTTAGAAGCCGCTTTTGCCGTTTGTTTAAACGTATCCAACGATTCCTACGATTCTTATCTCTTAGAACTTCCTTAGACCTTCAAGTAACGACGCATTGCAAATGCCGAACCAAGAAGACCAATTACTAAACCTGCCACAATAAGAGCAACATAGATCAGCATGAACATTGAAAAATCAACCGATACCGGAAGCCATGGAAGCGCTATGGATATTTGCGGAAGAACCACATTACGTACAATTTCCAAAACCAAAATTGCAAGCAGCGAACCAATAATTGCGTGCAAGGAACCTTCTGCTAAGAAGGGGCCACGAATGAAACCATTAGACGCACCTACCAAACGCATGATTGCGATCTCCTTGCGGCGTGCAAGAATAGCCAAACGAATGGTGTTATTGATAAAGATAAAGGCAATGACGATAAGCAGAGCAATAAGAGCAATACCCGCAATACGAATTGCATTCGTCAATGAGAACAATTTATCAACAGTCTTCTGACCATAATTGAGCGAATCAGCTGGGTTTTCAGGGTTGTCACAAACTGAAACAAAATCCTGATTAGCTACAATCTGATTTGCTACATCGGTTACACTTTGCGCTTCAGCAAGCTCTACGTCAATAGAAGCAGGAAGAGGGTTCTGGCCATCAAGCTGATCCACAATTTCAGGATTTGACGTTGATTGACGGAAGTTTTCTAACGCCTGATCCTTATCAGTAAAAGATACGCTTTCAACACCCGCATATCCCTGAATCTGATTCATTACGTTTTGTATATCTTCCTGAGAAGCTTCATCAGCAACAAAGGCAGTAATAGAAACCTGGTTTTCTACCGATGCCACCACGTTGTTAACAACGGCACCACCAATACAGAAGATGCCAATAATGAGCAACGACAGGAAAATGGTAATAATTGAGCCAAGCGTAGTAGAAAGATTACGCGTAAAACCCGTAAGAGATTCGCGGAAAAAGTAAAACAGACTAGACATCGAAACCGTACACCCCCCTGTCCTGGTCGCGAGTCAAAACGCCACGGTCAAGGGCAATAACGCGACGACGCATGTTGTCAACCATTTCACGGTCATGAGTTGCAACAAGAACAGTAGTTCCGGTACGGTTAATGCGTTCCAGCAAGTCCATAATGCCGCGAGAATTTTGCGGGTCAAGATTACCCGTTGGCTCGTCACAGACCAGCAAAGGTGGACGATTTACGATTGCGCGCGCAATAGATACACGCTGCTGTTCGCCACCAGACAACTGGTCAGGACGCTTCTCGAGTTTGTCCTGCAAACCAACCAGACGCAAAACTTCAGGAACCTGCGTGCGAATAACATGACGAGATTTTCCGATTACCTCTAAGGCAAACGCAACATTTTCGAAAACCGTCTTGTTTGGCAAAAGCTTAAAGTCCTGAAATACGCAACCGATATTGCGTCGCAGATAAGGCACACGCCAATTACGCATTCCGGTCAAATCTTCATCAGCAATGTAGATTTTGCCCTGGGTAGGTTTAATCTGACGAATCAAAAGATTGATAAACGTAGATTTACCAGAACCAGAATGACCAACCAAGAACACAAATTCACCTGGGAAAATGTGCAATGAAACATCATTGAGAGCTGGTTTATTTGGTTGTGCTTCATATACTTTGGTTACGTGTTCAAACGTAATGACGGGATTACCCGTATACTGGGGAGTTGTGTCCACGTTCACCACCGGCAGCGACTCAGACAACTGAGAAGCGACCTGGTTTACGCGAAGCTGCTGAGCATGCTTGCCCATAGGTTCCCCGTTAAACTCATTCGTCACAGTATGCTCCGTTCATGTGTTACCAATTCTGTGAGACTTTAAAGAGTATATCAGTCCTCTACGCGACTACGAACCTTCTTCACAGCTTGTACAATCGCTTCAGCATCAAGTTCAAAGTAATGAAGAAGTTCTTCAAATTCGCCCGACTTGCCAAAACGATCACGCATTCCTACGAATTGCAGAGGATAGGGATGGTTTTCTGCAACAACTTCAGCAACTGCAGAACAAAGTCCGCCGTAAACGGAATGCTCTTCTGCAACCACACCGCAACCCGTCTTTTCCAAAGAAGCAAGAATTGTTTCAGCATCAAGAGGCTTTACGCAAAACGCATCGATTACCTCAGCAGAAATACCTTCCTTCTCCAGCAGATCAGCTGCTTTGAGGGCCTGATCGATTTCCACACCGCATGCAATAAGCGTAACGTCGGTTCCTTCGCGCAATACATACGCTTTACCCATTTCCAGCTCAACTTCAGGAGCATATACCGCAGGCACGCTTGCACGACCCATGCGAATATACACTGGACCTGGCGTTTGAGCAGCTAAACGAATTGCTGCACAGCATGCTGCATAATCTGCAGGAACCAATACCCGCATATTAGGCAATCCTCGCATGAGCGAAATATCTTCAAGCATTTGATGAGAGCCACCATCAGGGCCAACTGAAATGCCTGCATGCGTAGGAGCTATTTTTACATTGAGGTTAGAATAGCAAACCGTATTGCGAATCTGATCATATGCACGACCTGTGCCAAATACCGCAAATGATCCGGTAAAAGCAATATTTCCTGCAAGGGAAAGACCCGCCGCTACACCGACCATATTTTGTTCAGCAATACCAACATTAAACAGGCGATCTTCGTTTTCAGGACGTGCCTGAGCAAATTTCTTGGTAGTTGTCGAACCGGTAAGGTCAGCATCTACCGCAACAATATTCATCCCTTCTTCTGCAAGAGCAGCAAGCGTAACGCCATATGCGGCACGGGTAGCTTTCTTCTCTTTGGCCTGTTCGGGACTAGCAAGCTTTACCACGTTATTTCACTCCGTTCACGCTAGCGCACTGTGCTGCCAATTCAGCAAGAGCAATCTTGGTTTCTTCGTCATTAGGTGCTTTGCCATGCCATCCAGCCTGGTCTTCCATAAAGGAAACCCCTTTACCTTTAACGGTATGAGCAATTACCAGCTTTGGCTTCGAGGTTTCAGATGCCTTTAGAGCAGAGAAGAGCTCGATAAGCGCATCAATATCATGGCCGTTTGCCTCATAGGTTTCCCACCCAAAGGCAGCAAATTTATCCTTTAGGGCACCTGAAGCACATACTTCTTCTACATGACCGTCGATCTGGAGTCCGTTGATATCAACAACTGCAATAAGATTACCGAGTTCTTTAAACGCAGCGAAGGTGGCAGCTTCCCAAACTTGTCCTTCTTGACATTCGCCATCACCCATAAGTACAAAAACTCGATTCTGCTTTTTATCAAGCTTCATACCCGCAGCAAGACCTGCACCGATAGAGAGTCCCTGCCCCAAAGAACCAGTGGAAACCTCCACACAAGGAAGAAGATTTGAATCGGGGTGACCCTGCAAACGTGTGCCTAATTTGCGAAGAGTCTTCAATTCATCAACTGGCAAATATCCTGCTTCAGCAAGCGTGGCATACAAAGCAGGTGCCGCATGACCTTTGCCAAGAATGAAATAATCACGTTCATCCCATTTAGGATTTGATGGATCATGTTTCAACACACCACCAAAGTACAGCGCCGACAAGATATCGGTGCAAGAAAGAGATCCACCAGGATGACCACTTCCCGCCTCATGGACCATCTCGATAATGTCAGTGCGAATCGCACAAGCCTTTTCCTTAGCAGTAAGGGAATTCATGGCTTCCTTTCGATCGAGGGCTGCTGGTTTAGTCGTTCGATGTTTTTATAACGACGCCTTCCAACGATGATATCCAATTACAAATTCATCGATATCACCGTCGAGGGCGGCATCAACATTGCCACTTTCGATATTACTACGGGTATCCTTAATCAGTCGATACGGATAAAGTACGTAATTTCGAATTTGACTTCCAAAAGAATTATCCATCTTTTCACCCTTAAGTTCAGATAATTCTTCTTCACGCTTTTGCTGCTCTAGTTCATAGAGCTTGCCACGCAAAACACGAAATGCTGCTTCTTTGTTTTGAAGCTGCGATTTCTCATTTTGACACGTCACCACAATACCTGTTGGAATATGAGTAAGACGTACCGCAGAATCGGTTGTGTTCACGCTCTGACCACCAGGACCACTTGAGCGATACACATCAACGCGTACGTCATTGGGATCAATTTCAACCGTAATGTCATCATCGGGCAATACTGGTACCACTTCTACCGCTGCAAACGTGGTATGTCGGCGCTTTTTTTCGTCGGTTGGAGAAATGCGGACTAAGCGATGAACACCCGTTTCGCTTCTTAACATGCCATACGCATTATAGCCTTCAACCTGAAAGCTTGCACGATTAAGGCCAATGCCATCCCCTGGAGTCAGATCCAAAATTCGGACTTTCCAACCCTTAAGGTCGGCATAGCGGGTATACATGCGATAGAGCATCTCGGTCCAGTCCTGCGCTTCCAATCCACCACTGCCAGGATGAATAGAAACAATTGCATCAGCGGAATCATACGGTCCACTAAACCAAGATTCCACTTCGAAATCGTCGAGAGTCTTTTCTAGCTGAGCAAGATCGCTTTCCAATTCTTGGGCAAATTCTGGGTCCTCTTCAGCGAGCTCCTGAGCAGTTTGAATGTCATCGAAAAGAGCACAAGCTGCCTGGTAACGATCAATAATGTCGCGCAAAGCAGATGCTTGCTTTGAGACTTGCTGTGCATGTTCGGTGTTGTTCCAGAAGTCCGGCAAGGCAATTTGCTTATCAAGGTCTGAAAGTTCTTGTGCACGATCATCTATATGAAGATAAGCACGCGCATCTTGAAGTCGTTGCTGTGCTTCATCAAGTGTCATCATGAAAATACTAATCCCTTCACGGCCTAACGCTAACTCAAAAGATGCGCCTTAAAACAGTAAAGGTTACCGCTTTAAGACGCATTATTTTGGTCAGCGATTGGCGCCATGACACTTTTTAAATTTCTTACCAGAACCACAAGGACATGGATCATTACGTCCCACGTTAGCGTAAGGATCATCCTTGTCCTTCTGAATAGTATGAGGCTTTGGTTGTTCAGGAGCGGGTTGCGGGGTTTGAGGAACACCCTGAGCTTGCGCCTGGGCTTGACGTACCCGTTGTGAACTCGTAGTTGACTCAGTAAGTGCCTCTTCAGGATTCGAATAGGTAACCTTACCATCAAGCGGAGTTTTTTCTTCTTCAACAGGAGCTTCTTGCACCATTAAAGGAGCACGCAACAAGAAACGAAGGAAACCTTCATAGATTGAATCCGTCAATGCCGCAAAAGCACGATGAGCCTCTTCGCGATATTCGGTCAGAGGATCGCGCTGTCCATAGGCGCGCAAACCAATAGAAGCTTTCAAATAATCCATTTCCTGCAAGTGTGCCATCCAGCTTGTATCAAGGAAGCGCAACATAACTTGCGAAGCAATATCGGAGAACAGAGGTCCTATTTCTTCGGCGCGCTGGTTATATCGTTGCGTAATAAGTTCAATCAATCCATCCATGAGTTCGTTGACATCATCGTCGTGGTCAACGGAAGAAACCGTAATTTCAGGATCGTCGGTCATTTGGAGCAACCACTTATCAAGCGATTCAGTATCCCAGTCATCGCTTGCCTGCTTTGGTGCGCAGTATTCGAGGACTGCGTTCTCTACCACATCTTCAATGATTTCTGGCATACGCTCAGTTAGATCTTTACCATCAAGAATCGCGTTGCGCTCTTCGTAGATCGCTTTACGTTGCAGGTTCATGACATCGTCGTATTCGAGAACGTGCTTACGGGTGGAGAAGTTAACTGATTCAACCTGACGCTGAGCCGTCTCGATTGCTTTTGAAACCATCGAAGCCTGAATCGGCATATCTTCAGGCATATCGGTTTTTTCCATCATACGACTGATGGAATCCATGCGTGAGCCACCAAACAAACGCATCAGATCGTCTTCGAGTGACAGATAGAACTGCGTAGTGCCTGGATCACCCTGACGACCAGAACGACCACGAAGCTGGTTATCAATACGACGAGATTCGTGACGTTCGGTACCAATTACACACAAGCCACCGGCATTGCGAACTTCAACACTTTCCCGTTTAGTAATAGCTTGAGCCTTTTCCTTAGCAGCTTGAATTTGTTCGGGAGTTGCCTGATCGACTTCTTCTCCTAGCTGCTCTGCCAAAAATGTTTGCGCCATGACATCTGCATTACCGCCAAGCAAAATGTCAGTACCACGACCAGCCATGTTGGTTGCAATAGTGACAGCACCCGTTCTGCCTGCCTGCGCAATAATGGCAGCTTCGCGTTCATGATTTTTAGCGTTCAAAACCTCATGTTTAATACCACGTTTAGAAAGCAGACGGCTTAAACGCTCAGAACTTTCAATAGAGACCGTACCAACCAAGCAAGGCTGACCAGCATTGTGACGTTCGGAAATATCGTCAGCAACCGCATTAAATTTCGCATCAATGGTGCGGAAGATTAAATCGTTTAAGTCTTCACGAATAACAGGCTTATTAGGAGGAATAGCCATTACGGGAAGCTTGTAGATCTGACGGAATTCCGCATCTTCTGTCATTGCGGTACCCGTCATACCAGAGAGCTTTTCATACAGACGGAAGTAATTTTGAAGCGTAATTGTAGCAAGCGTCTGATTTTCTTGACGAACCAATACGTGCTCTTTTGCTTCCAAAGCCTGATGAAGACCCTCGGAATATCGACGGCCTTCCATAATACGACCCGTAAATTCATCAACGATTTTTACTTCACCGTTGGTAACAACATAATCCACGTCGCGATGGAATAAGAATTGTGCACGTAAGGCCTGTTGCAGATGGTTGGGAAGCTGACCGGTTGGATCACCAAAAATATCGTCTACCCCTAGTTGAAATTCAACTTTTTCCAAACCTGCTTCAGTGGTGTAGATGGTCTTTTTTGCCTCGTCCATTTCGAAGTCGATATCGCGCTTCAAGGAAGGCATGATGGCAGCAAATTTCTTATAGGTATCAGCTGCTTGAGAGCCTGCACCAGAAATAATAAGAGGAGTTCGTGCTTCGTCGATAAGAATGGAGTCGACCTCGTCGACCACTGCAAACGCATGACCGCGCTGCACACGTCTACTTGCACGAGTTACCATGTTGTCACGCAAGTAGTCGAAACCGAATTCGGAATTCGTACCATACGTCACATCGGCTTGGTAGGCAGGAATTTTCTTGAGAGGGTCCATCCCGTTTTGAATAAGACCAACGCTCATTCCCAAGAAACGATAAACCTGACCCATCCACTCAGAGTCACGTGCTGCCAGATAATCGTTAACCGTAACAATGTGAACGTTGTTTCCCGGAAGTGCATTGAGGTATCCCGCTAACGTAGAAACAAGCGTTTTACCTTCACCAGTTTTCATTTCAGCAATCTTGCCATCATGCAAAGCCATACCACCAATAAGCTGTACGTCGAAATGACGAAGCCCAATGGTACGTACGCTTGCTTCGCGTACGGCAGCAAAAGCTTCTGGTAGAAGATCGTCTAATTCTTCGCCTGAATCCAAGCGCTCACGAAATTCAACTGTAAGATGCGCTAGTTCATCATCACTATATGCCTGCATGCGAGGCTCAAGATCATTGATAGTTTCAACAACCTTCTGATATTTTTTGAGGGGCCTGTCTTCGCCCACGCTTAAAAGCTTAGAAAAAATGCCCATAATCTCACTTTCTCGTATAACTGCTTCACTCTATCACAGGCATGGGTTGTATAGCGATTTCGAATAAGGAGACACAAGGGTTTTTCACGTTAAATTCTTTTAACGAATGCAAAAAACTCAGGCTAGCTTGAAAACACCATGACAACAGAGCGCAAATATCACACCGACTCGAAGACGCCACGTCGTCAAAGCATGACTTACTCCCTTAATTTCTTAAAAAACAACGGTTAAACCCCAAGTCGAGTTAAACCACAAGTACTAAGCTGTAAGCTTATGAAACCAAGTTTACGAAACCTCCTTGATAATTTCCTCATAAAGCACATCAAGCCGACGAGGAGCATCAATGCCATATTCATCGACGAGTGCGCCACGACACTCAACGTAAGTATTAATGGCGCCGCTATAATGCCCCAATTCTTTTTGGATGAACATGTAGAGATAGCACACATCTTCTCGTGCGATATTTTGCTCAAAGGCAAACCCCGCAAAATGGAGAGCAACATAGCGATTGCCTTTTGAATAGATAATGCGAGACCCTTCGGTCAGCACATCAAGAACTTTGTTTTGAAATTTGTTTCTATAGGATTCAAGTTGGGCATTTTCAATACCAGGCATAAGTGGACCTTGATAAACGCGTTCAAGCTGACTTAAAATCCGCACACAATCCTCTACTTCATGTGCCGTAGAAAATTCATTACATAAAAGGTTGACGGTATGAATATCGCTTTCTATGTGAAGTTCACGAAGCGAAATTGAGTCCCTAGTCCTACCTAGCAAGCGACGTTCCTCATCGGTTTCGCTCAAGGTTCTTTTGATGTAAGACCATAAGTTGTAAAAGTTCGAAGTAACGGTAGAAGTGTAATTTTCGGGCCATACTGCCCTTTCAACCCATGTGCGGGGCAAATCTTTCTGAGAATTAATCACCAAAAGCGCAATCATAATCTTTGCTAGTTTTCGAATTTCGCCTCTTTCAGGAACCAATCTTTTACCGCGCTTCATCTCGAATCTACCAAACAAGTTGACCACTAAGCGCTCAGACTTGTCAGCGTTTTCGGATTGTTGTGCAATGCTTTCGGTTGTAGCTAGATTTTTGAATTCATCATAGCTATCAGACCTATCAAAACATTCTGATTCCTTTGGGGCTGCCCCTAAAGCTGATTCCTTAAAAGTTTTTTCTGGCGCATCCAATTGTGCCATTGGCTCTTTTTTACGAGCAAGCAACTCACCTTTATTCCCTTGCAAATCGTTGTCTCCAAAATCAATAGCACGCAAGTCATTTTCAGGCGATTCAATCTTGCGCAAATCGTTTTTTAGAAGACTGTTATTTTGCAAGTCGCCACCTTGCGATTTAACACTCCGCAGGTCATCCTTCTGCAAATTGCCCTCACGCGAATCATCGCTTCTTTGCAAATCTGAACTATCCGGTTTTTGCAGATCTAAACTGACAGGTTTTTGCGAATCTGGGCTATCACATGCTTGATTCTTTTGTTTTTCTGCGACCTGTTCTTCAGCACAACGCTTTATAGACTCATACGTTACTTCGTGTTTTTCGTAGAAAGCCGTTCGTTCTTCTTCAACAAGACAAAACTTCAAAACTAGCTGAATTAAGGCATAATCTTGCACGTTATACAGTTCATCGAGAAGAGCCAATACGAATTCCTTTTGCGATGGATACAGACTTAATTCAACTAGTTTCGCCAAATGAACCCATAGAAGAGAAAATCTTTCCTGCGCGGAAAATTCAAGGGCAACAAATCCCCTATTGCGTAAGCCTGCATGAGGATAATATTCATTGAAAGATTGCAGATCAATTGCAGCAAAACCCACAATAAAGCAACTGAAAATTGATTGAGCTCCTTTTCCTATAATTAAAGCAAGAAGCGCTACCGCATCTTCAGAGGAACACACTTCCATGTGCTGCAAATTCGTGAAAAGCCGCTTGCTTCCTTCGTTTTTGTCACAGAGCACTGCGGGTCGTACCCACCCCTGTAAAGACGAAAATGTGTCGGGAGATTCACTGGCAGCTTCTTGAGAATTTAAAAGCAAATCATGTGCTGTGACATAGCTCAGCTCAAGCTTACCTTGCAGTTCAAGACCCTCTCCTGAAAACAACGATTTACAACGTGTTGTAATTAGTACTTCACAATCTGACAGCTTCAAGGAATAAATAAGTTGTATAAATTCCCGCATACGCTTTTCTGAAAGCTTGGGAACACCATCAAAAACAAACAGCTCACACGTAGGACCCTTCTCCAAAACAGGCCTAAACGAATCCATAACGCATCGGGCATCAAGATCCCGAAGGAAACACAGATCATCTGCCTTTACCCATACAACACTTTGATCAGCAAATATGACCTTTGCATACTGAAGAGCAAGAATGGTTTTTCCAAAAAGAGCCGGAGCGCATACCACACGTACGGCATCGCGCGTCGCCATAAGATTTAATAACAGTCGTTTTCTTTCTATTAAATCTTTTTTCTTTACATGAGAAGAAATAAGAGATCCCACTTGAGGATTTCGAACAATATATTTATTCATGCTTTAGCCTTTCCGCAAAAGCGGTAAAGGCAAATGGGAAGTATTAGAGCACCTCTATACTACCTTGACCTGGTATAACAAGGAGCCTTTTGGTATAAATAACGTTGTTTTCGTATCAAAACAACAGTTTTTATCTATCAGCGGCACAATTTTGAACTATTGAGCATCTAATCAGGCACTATATATCTGAAACCTAGCAACCATCTTCCTACAAATCTTTTCACCAACACACAAACACTTTTTGTATAAACACACGAACACTTTTTTGCGCAAACCCATGAGTACTTTCTTGCACAAATACATGAGCACTTTTTTTGCGCAAACCCACAAACACTTTTTTAGTCAGCTCACAAACAACTACTTTTCTTAAATGATGTCCGATATCCGTGTGTGATGCCCATTTTCCCTGCGTGATTGCATCTATCCTTATATGATATCCGTAACCCCATTTTGCTAGATTCGTGTAAGATAGCCCTGTAAGCTTTATGCAAGACAAATACCGTATCATTTTACGGAAATTTGTTTAAAAACTATCAACATCAAACCAAGGAGTATCGGTGACTAATTCCACAGCCAAAACAGCTCCCAATACCACTGAAACTGTTCTCGTTCTAGATTTCGGTGCCCAATACGGACAACTTATTGCTCGTCGTGTTCGCGATTTAAAGGTGTATTCGGAAATTGTTCCTTGTGATACTCCTGCGGACGAAATTGCTGCTAAAAAACCAGCTGCTTTAATTTTGAGCGGCGGTCCTGCAAGTGTGTACGCTGAAGATGCTCCTTCTGTTGATCCTGGCGTGTTTGAACTAGGCATTCCCGTGTTAGGCTTTTGCTATGGCCAGCAGATTATGGCAACCACCCTTGGTGGCACCGTTGGTCACACTGAAAAAGGCGAATACGGCCCTGCCCCGCTGACGCGTTGCGACGGGACTGATGGCGTGCCCGCTTCTGCTCTTCTGGGAGACACCCCTGCTGAGCAAACCGTATGGATGAGCCATCGCGATGCGGTAAGCGAAGTGCCTGAGGGCTTTGTGGTTACTTCAAAGACCGATGTGTGTCCCGTGGCTTCGATGGAGTGCGCTGAGCGTAAGCTGTACGCCACCCAGTTTCATCCCGAAGTTAAGCATTCTGAATATGGCAATCAGATGCTTTCGAACTTCCTGTTTGATATTTGTGGCCTAAGTGCCGATTGGACCATGGATACCATCATCGAGGATTCCATTGCGGCTATTCGCGAACAGGTTGGAAGCGACCGCGTGATCCTAGGTCTTTCTGGTGGCGTTGATTCGTCCGTTGTTGCAGCGTTGTGCTCGAAAGCCATTGGCAAACAGCTGGTTTGTGTGTTCGTAAATCATGGCCTGCTTCGCAAGAACGAGCCTGAAGAGGTTGAGGAAGTATTCACCAAACAGTTCGACGTGGATTTCATTCATGTTCATGCTGAAGAGCGCTATGCGAAGTTGCTGGATGGTGTGACTGATCCTGAGCAGAAACGCAAGATTATTGGCACGCAGTTCTGGGAGGAGTTCTTCAGAGTTGCGCAGGATTTGGACGGCGTGAAGTTCTTGGCTCAGGGCACCATTTATCCTGACATTATTGAGAGCGGCGCACGTAAGACGGGCGGTAAAGCTTCCACCATTAAGAGCCATCACAATCTGATCCCCTTCCCTGAGGGAGTCCATTTTCATTTGATCGAGCCGCTCGATCACTTCTTTAAGGATGAGGTTCGCGCACTAGGTACGGCGCTGGGATTACCTGATCACATTGTGCATCGTCAGCCTTTCCCAGGCCCTGGTTTGGCAATTCGCATTATTGGTGCGGTTTCGCCTGAGAAGCTGGAAATTTTGAAGAATGCCGACGCTATCGTGCGCGAAGAGTTGGATGCCTACAATCAGCGTCTGTATGAAGAGACGGGCGATCGCAATTCCGAGCATGCGTGCTGGCAGTATTTTGCGGTGTTGCCTGACATTAAGAGCGTTGGTGTTATGGGTGACGAGCGTACCTATCAGCGTCCGATTATTTTGCGTGCGGTTGAATCGAGTGACGCAATGACGGCTGACTGGGCGAAGTTGCCTTACGATGTACTGGCGAAAATTTCGAGCCGCATTGTGGCTGAAGTTCCCGGCGCGAATCGCGTATGCTACGACATTACGTCAAAGCCCCCCGCTACGATTGAGTGGGAGTGAGTCTGAGGGTAGAAAATGGCTTTCCACCTGCAATTATTTCATTTAACAACAGTGAACAACTGTACCTAATATTGATCACAGCCGCCTGCGACTTTTAGGAATAAAAGTTAGCTCGACCCCCTGGAAATCAACCCATCCAGGGGGTCTCTTTTTGCCATATTATCTGGAAAATTGATTCAGATTATTCAAAAAAGGCTTCCAGTTCTAAACATTACTGAACAGTGTTCAACCATGCTCAACCATAGTGACAGTTGCAAACCACCTGTAATCATCCAAAAGAAGCTCGGCTTCTTTCACTGCTCACCCTGTAATCACTTTGTAATCACCCGACCGGTTCAGAAGGACGAAATTAGAAAATATCAGGTCATCTTTAGGGATAAAAAATAACCGAAGTAATGATTTCGAGACTAATCTGAAACTCAAAAGGGCTGATTGCAGACACTTTGTAGGCAGCAATCAGCCTGGGTTTATTTTATAAACGGCTTACAAAATTCACCTATAAAGAAGTGATTACATAGTTCAACTTTACCCAGTGGATGCATTATCCCAATCCCATTACCCACGGTCACAGAAATGACAGGGTTAAAGCTCGATGATTAGAAGACCTAACCCATCTACGTTTAAATCCTCCGTTGTAAAGACCTAGTAGGTTCAGAAGCTCTCTCCTTCTAATGATCCCAGGATGGTCTTTATTATCAGAAACATAGGGTTTTCTGGGTTAAGAACCCAGAAAAACAAGAGCTCAACGAGTTAAGAGAGCGGTCAAGCTATGAAATATTTAATCAAAGGATGCTTTGGTTCGATCACTATCGAAAACGTTGATGAAATATACTTTCGAGTGAATCTCCAAAGCTCTCGTTACACCAAAAGGAAAATTTATACGGAGGAAGATATCTATACCGAGGTTTATGACCTACTGATCAAGACAACGAAGACAAGATACCGTTTAAAGACTGTCATCGTTATAATGGCATGCTAGATGACATTCAAGAGTGTCTGAGCAGGCATAAAGGAGAAGAGGTCGTCGAAATAGACCTTTACGATCCTTTAGATGAAGGGACGATAGAAAACGGCGTAACAGTCCTTTCCTCTTATGATTCTCCAGAGAGACTACCTATACCAGAAAAAGAATTCCGGCAAAGCGAAAACGAATAACGGGGGCTTTATGGGCTTTGATAAGAAACGACACACCCCTAAGCATCGTCTAAAAGGTTTTGCGATTCCAGCAATCAACGAGATGGCAAGGCTGACATATCGCAAGGAACCTCGCATGAATATTTGCGAGTTATCCTCAAGCTACAGCGTTGTTAATGAACTGGACAACAGGCTCGTAATCGTCCGAATCGAAAACCTTTATATAGTCACCCTGGCTATTGCGTTCGTAAACACACAGCAATTTATCTGCAAAATCATCGCTTATGCCGATGCTGTATTCCTTCCCGTCAAACGATACGTCGTACTGAATACCAGCCTGCATGCCTTTTAGACATGGTTTCCATTCCGTGTGCCAACCCAATCTTCTTAGTTCAATCGCAGTCAATGCAGTAAATAGCTCTTTATTGAAACCGCTGGCGACCGTATTGGTGCCGACAGGCATCCAGCAGACCCAGCCTTTAGAGAAAAACTGACTCGTTCTGAACTGAAAGTTTGCCCCAATCTCGCGAAACAGAAGAGGCTCATCAATGAAATACTTCGCCCAGGCGTCATCCCTACAACCGTCCCAAACGTAATCAGCGATGATTCCATTCATCGCCTCCTCGATGTCGCAACCCCGTTTCTCAATGTCGTCCAACAATAGCTTGAAGTAGCTGTTTGCTTTACGATGAGAACTATCGAACATTCTGAAATAGGCCCGCCAGTCAACATCTCTGTCGTTTTGCACGATGTAATAACTAAGCTTTTTCTTAGGCATCGAATAATTGCCCTTGGTCAGCAATGCGCGCCTCAACAGATTTCCGTCAACAATGAGATCGGACGGACCAAATATACTCGAGATCAAATTTAGATACGAGACAAATCGCTCAAGGTTTTCGTTGGTTGCATTCCTGGCGTCTTCCATGGTGTTGATGCCGGAATAATTGAGCAGGAAGCCAATCTTTCCCTCGAAGTATTCAATTTTTTCGCCTGAGATAATCGCATCACGCCATTTCTCGCTTTTTTTGATAAGAACCGCCTTGAGTCTTTCTTCCAAGATTTGCTCATCAGGTATGAATCCAGACACAACGTTGTCTTCGTCGGCGAGCATAGCCAGCAAATCCCCGATAAAGCACTCCATACCAACTATGCATTTCACTGCACCGGAATATCTTCCCAAAGTATTAAAGCCTTGATATCTCCTGGCAAATCGAACTAGATTATTGGCAACTCGATACCATTCGGACCACGACTCCTCGTCGAAATGCCCCTTGACCTGGTAAAGGTACGATTGAACCACTTGAAGCATGATGCGCTCGGAATAATCAGGATTGCGCTGAGCCTGAGACGCCCGATTAATTATGTCCACTATTTCAGGATTCGCGTTTTCGCTAGAAGCATAATCCAGGGTGTATTTAATGTAGTCAAACGTCTTTTGTGTCAACGTGGAAGCGTTCCTTAACCCCGTGTCAAAGTCCTTCGCAACCAGATTAAGTGTCCTTGACTGCAGATTCCTCACTCCGTCAGCATAACCAGTATCCTTGTTCCCGTAAGCGTTGAGGCTGCTCCATCTATTCCAGAAGGTCCACACGAGAAAGCTATACATCTTTCCGTCATAGTTTTTGGGAGTGCCTAGGCGCCAGAAGAAATCGAGCCATCTCTGGTCAAGACTCGAGAAGAACTCGACATGCTCACGATAATCTAGCACCCCTAACGACGCTCCCTCGAGCTCGGCCTTGAAATTCTCATAGGGGCTAAGGATTTTCCCTCGCGCATTCATCTTGATGTAAAGATCATCTTCGTTTCCAATATGTTCGACGTCCAACCATTCAAATCGAATGGGACAGTCGTCGTCATTCGTGAGTTTCTCCCATAGATCATCGCATTCGAAAAAGACAGCCTCCATCCTATCCAAAACAACCAGCGCAGATCTAATAGTGGGATCATATCTCCAATTCGGATGAAACCAGCTAGCATCACCTATGCAATCGGAGATGCGCCCTTCGGATTTTTTCCAAGCTGCCCGAATATCCAAAAACATGCTGGCCGTTGTTATTCTTTCAAAAAAATCACGGGAGGTACTTCTCGCTTGATATGAAAAACCTCGAAGAACGTCGATTGCATCATTTATCGACTCTTCAAAATTTTCATCTTTGCAAAGAAGGGCAAACCAGTGCAGCAAGAAAAGGGTTGTAAGGCGCTGCTGGCCGTCCAATGGAAGGAACAGGGTGTCGACTGTTTTTCCGTACACAAAGTTCAGGTTCAAAATATTTGAGGAGTCGACAGCCTTCTTGATATCGGACAGAAGAACGTCTCTTACCTCTGCGACTTCCCTCGAAGGGCGACCTTGGACGTAGTCTCGCTGTATCGGAGGAATGACGATATTGTACTGTTTGATAATTCCCCAGAATGTTTTACTGCTTCCTTTATTCATCATCGTCACCGTCCAGATAATAGGCAAGGGTGTCCATCATTCCGTTCTTGCCGTCAAGGTATTCGCGTCTATCGGTTGCGCTCCAGATTGCAAAGGATTGAGGATTCTGGGTGTAATACTTGAGGAACACGTTCTTAGTGCAGATCGGCACGAATTCGGCACTTCTATCTTTTTTGATAATCACACCTCGCTTGGTCAAGAAAGTGCCTGATCCGTAACTCCTATTAGTGCCAGCATCCAGAAGTGCAAGGTTAGAAATCAGGTTTTGCTGTTCCTCGATTGCGGCATAGAATGCGACGAATGCTTCAGAGGATGCAAAGTATTCCGATCTCCCTTCATCCTCATAGCCGCTGTCGTCGATAAAGCTATCGATCGCAGCTTTCATCTCTTGGGCATCGATTCCGTAATCGTCCGCAATCATTTTCAGGGATTCAAAATATCTTCTACGCTTTTCTGCCCGACCGTCTATTTCGGCATCTGTCGGAGGCTTTGACGCAGTTGCGTGGATGTGTTCGATATCCCAGTCATCGGTTTTATATTTTTCGAAAGGGAACCTGATCGAAGCCCGATCCGAATCGAGAATCGTCTTGATATTAAACAAGAGCAAGACTCTTTTGATCGCCGCCTTTTCCTTCGGGTCGTTGTAGTCTAGCAATTTGATTTTTTCGGAAGTGTCGCATTCCGCAGATACCAGCGACTCTCTAATCAATCCGTCAAGCTGCATCTTGACCTCTGACTTCTTTTTATCGACCAAAAGAGGGAGGAGCTCTTCTGCGCTTTTATAACCGGAAGCGATTAGATATCCAATTTTGTGATACATGACGTTGTCCGTGTACCAATATTGAAAGTGCGCGAAGATATCACAGATATCGCGCCAAACATCGAGAACCTGAGCCCCCTCTTTTACCATTTGACAAAGGCAGTTGAACGACGAGTAGGCATTCTTCTTTACCCATGAGCCCGAAATTTTCGATTTGCTGTTTTCCCAAATCGAGAAGAGCAAATCGATACGCGTACTTTGCATTAAATCAATGTTTTCATCGTTCGTAAGGAAGAACCACAATCTGTCATTTTGTAGGGACTGTTCTATATGATTCCATTCGTCCGCAATGCTCAACATGCGTCGTTCGCCACACTGCTTCTTCAAGTCGCCAAGAAGCTTTCCTTTGATTAACTCAGCATTAGTCAATGGTATCTTTCCGATGTTGAGCTTTCGAAACATAGATATTGCATCCTGGTCATCGGCAATTTGATACCAGATTAGCAAGGTTCGTGCTTCGACATGCGAAGCAATCATTCTGTCGAACTCTTTTGAGCTCAAACCATTTTTCTCACGCCAGGCCACAATCGTGTTCCACGCCTGCTGCATAAAATAGAAATCTGGATTTTGACAATCCTCAAGACTAATTTCGCCGAGAGATCTCTCCAGGAAAGATTCGCTATCTGGACGGGTTTCATAAGAGATCGAATACGGAAGCTCTTCTTCGTCATCATTTCTGTATGCATATTTGAGAATGATGTAGATCGTCGTCAGGCGCTGCTGGCCATCAATAACCTCAAACGTCTTTTCTCCGTTGAGTTTTTTGACGACGATAGGCTGAAGACAATAGTTCTCGTCTGCGGTCCTTTCGGCGTTATCGAAAAATTCGTAGATGTCATCAAGCAGTTCAGACACTTGCTGTTGATCCCATTTGTACCCTCTTTGATAAGACGGAACGACAAAACGATAGCTCTTTAGATCCTTAACGAATCGTTCTGTTGCAATTGGATCCATAGCGCCCCACTACCTCAATCTGTATCAATGCTCTATCGTCGATATCCTCCGATAAATGTTGCGGAAAACATAAATTTAACGCCTCAAATAAGGCTAACATAACTCAAGCAATCCCTAAGGAATGGGAAATCAAAAGGAGTTTAACGTCTCTTCCTTGAATCTCATTAACGAAGCGAAGGAATAGTTCTTCCACAGTACGGGGCATCCGCCGTAGCAACGCTCTAAATATTCACATGACGCGCATTTAGGAGACGGTAGTCTGCGTATATCACTCAACGCATCTTGAGCGTCGCGACCCCCCAATAGCTTCTTCAATTCGCGGGAGTTGGAGAATTCTTTCCCGAATCTACCTAGGTTAGTGCCAATGTACATATCGCAGGGCATTAATTCCATACGCGTATTTACTGTTATCGCATTTCCCAGATGTATTTGGCACGGACCAGCCAGTCTTCCTTCCAACACCTTCAATTGCTCTTCGGTGAATATGCACATTGGATAACTGTACTCAACCCACCAGTCATCCGTTATGGCACACAGACGCTCTGCTTGAGATACGAAAGCCTCAATCAATGAGATCGGATTGTTCTTCACTAGATAATCTCGATCCTTCTCCTTGGAATGAGCGTTGTCGACATAGAACGTGAAAGAGAATTGCTTGGCCCCGTTGTCATGGGCCATCCGTGTTGCATCACAAACCTCAGCGACGTTATCGTGCGTGACAACCATCGAACAAGTGAACTCGATTGGCATTGATGAGAGATTACGAATGGCCTTCATTTGACTGGAAAGGCCATCGCAGCCAGTTGATCGGATCCATCTTTCGGAGCTCGCCCCCTTCATTGATATATCAAGATACCTAAGCCCCACATCGAGCAAACGCCGACAATAGTCGGCATCGGCAAGGAGCATGCCGTTCGTTGCTATCGTAGGAATGATAGAGGGATAGTTCTCGCTTACATATTGGAGGATTTCAACAAGATTCGGATACAGGAGGGGTTCACCTCCCGTAAGAAACAGATAACGAACCCCTGCTTCCCCGCAAAGATCAACCAAGGATCTTAGATCCTCATATTCAAGCCGATCGCTTAATCGGTAACCAGCCTCTTTTTCGAAGCAAAAATCGCAACGCAGGTTACAGCCATGCGTCAAAATAATCTCGCATTGCTTCAATCTGTTCTCATCGTTGGAAGTCATCTCTTCCCCATCCATCTTTCGGGCAATCACTCACAGCGAGTTACAAATAAAATGGCAGCTGAAGGCTAAATCGCGTCGTCGAGCCCGTAGAGCGATGACAAGGCGTCCGCAAACACAGCAGCTGGCAAACCCTGGCTGACGATTGTCCCGCCCGCCCCGCCGCTAGCAAGACCGAAGTCGACGATATAATCGGAGACAGCGGCGATAAATTCAACGTTATGCTCGATAATCAGAATAGTGTCGCCTTTTTCCTGTAGAGAGAAAAGAACCTTCACGAACCTCCCTATATCTGTATCGCTCAAACCGGATGTCGGTTCATCCAGTATGTACAGGTTCTTTCCATGGGAGGGAACACCGAGAGCTCTTGCCAACTTGATCCTCTGCGCCTCGCCGCCAGAAAGACTCATAGACATCTGGCCGAGCTTCAGATAGCCGAGACCGAGTTTCACCATGCTTGCAAGAACGGAGCTTATCTTCTTCGAGCTGCTGAAAACATCGACCATATCCGCAACCGGGGTCTCGAGGACATCCAGTATAGTCATGCCTCGATACGCAACAGATAGGACTTTGTCGCTAAATCTTTTTCCGCCGCACTCTGGGCAAGTTATGTAAGAGCTAGGCAGATAATTCAATTCGATTTTTTGCAGACCGGTGCCCTGACAGCATTCGCAACGTCCACCCTTGACATTCATGCTGAATTGAGATGCCCCAAGCTTGAGCTTCTTTGCCGAATCCGTTTTCGCGAATAAAGAACGCATGTCGTCAAAGATTCCCAAGTAGGAGACGACGGTCGACCTAGGAGTTTTCCCTACGGGAGCCTGATTCACCTGAATAACCCGTTTGACGGAATCGCGACCGTGGAAATACTCGCAACAGCCTCCGTCGATCGAGGCAAAGCACTTTACGATTGCCTGCGCCAGTGTCGATTTCCCGGAACCGGAAACGCCTGTGATGCAGGTGATTCCCCCTACGGGAAACCGGACCGTCTGCCCCTTTATGTTGCGAAAGGAAATTCCTCCGATTTCGAAAAACCGACCTGCTTCAAACGGGATTTTGAAAGACAGCGGTTTGCCTTTGTCGGGACGCGGAGTTCTATCCATCAGATAGCCGCCCTCTGGCCCACCAACCGGTCCCAACTCGATAATGCTGTCCGCGGAGGAAATGTACTGTTTGTTATGCTCGATAGCGATGACAGTATTACCCCGATCAACCAGCTCTTTTGTGGCTTGTGTTATTCGGCCGATATCCCTGGAATGCAACCCCTTGCATGGTTCGTCAAGTATGTAGAGCAAACCCCTTAGAGAGCATGTAAGCTGCGTCGCTATCCGAACCCGCTGTCGCTCTCCATCAGAAAGGGAGGGAACGGTCCTTGCCAGAAAAAGGTAGCCAACGTTGAGTTTGATCAGGGCATCCAGCTTGCGAACCGCACCATCCACAAGCTGGGCAATGGCCTCGCCGTGGGGTGTAGAGGCTCTGAGATTCCTGATCTCGCAAAGCCATGAGCGAAGCAAAGTCAGTTCCATATGCTCCGCCACGGCGTAGTTCACCCCGTCCACCTTGTAGGCTAGGACATCAGGGCGAAGCTTTGCTCCTCCGCAAGCAGAGCATGGCATTTCTTCCGAGAACCGACTAAACGCAGCTAACTGCTCTGAAGGGGATCCGCAATCTGACATGCGTTTCATGATGGCAGGAATGGCACCCTCGAGACGTACGTAGTGTCGTTTCCTCCGCTTTCCTTCTTTGTATGACAGCTGATAGCGTATTCCCTCATCCGCACGGAGAAGAAGGTCGAGCTCGCGCTCGGATAATTCGGACACCTTCTTTTCGACGTCTATTCCGTAATGCTCGCATAGAGCCTCAAGGTATTTCTGCTGTTTGCTTTCGGGAGAACCCTTAAAGAAGAGAATTCCTCCATCCCTCAGCGTTACTTCGCGATCGGGAATCAGGAGAGATTCGGATACAGCCCTCTCTACACCCAAGCCAGAACAATTTGGGCATACAGACTTCGGATTATTTGATGAGAAGGTGCTTTCGGTGACATCCTGAGATTTATCACTGTTCACAATCGCAAAGACGGAGCGGAGGTAATAAGCGATCTCCGTAACGGTTCCTACCGTGGATCTAGGATTTACGTTGTAATAGTTCTGAGAAACGTTCAAGGCCGGATGAAGATTTTCGATGGATCCAACCTTTGGCTTGCTCATCAGCTTTTGACCGTAGAGATTCCCCGTCATGCCCTCGAGGAAGCCCCGCTGGCTCTCTGCATAGATAGTATCGAACACTAGGGAAGATTTGCCGCACCCAGAGCAACCAGTGACGCAAGTAAAAGAATCAAGAGGGATATCCAAATCGATATGCTTCAGATTGTGCTCATAGGCATCCCTAATAATCAGCTTTTTCATACTTGTGTGACTCCTATCTGATCCTTCGCGTCGCTCGTGTTGACTTCTTCAACAGCACTTTGAGAATCCGATTCCGCTTCTTGTTGCATTTCGAGGAAATCCAACACCTTACGCCGAGTCTTGGAGGCGACCTCGCAATGGAAGTCATCAATGAAGAACGGATTGCCATCTGGATTCTCATTAGCGTTAGCCATCATGCAAACAGTGCAATAACCTCGGTTTTCGCAACTAACGCATTTGGGGAAAGAATCCCTTTTGATACCTCGCAGCCATCTGATCTTTTCCGAGTCCTCCCACACTTCCTTCAGAGTGCTTACATTGAGGTTCCCGATAACATTCGATTGCCACCCGGCGCATGGAAAGACGTTTCCCTCAACCGAGACACAAAGGCTGTACCTACATACAGAGCAGACAGGATCCTTTCCCGTCAGAAGCTCTTTCTCCAATGCCGCCTCTTGTATTGCGGACGCGAATCCCTCCAACATCTCCTTATCCAGCACGGCATCAAGTTCGTCGAGCGAAATGCGGTTATCCAGGTTACTTCCAGAATGATCGTATGACGCGAATATCACGGGCTCTACAGCCACAGCGGCATTATGCTCTCTTCCCCATACAACAACATCGATGAAACTATCCTTGTTTTGTTTCATTACAGGACAAGAAATCTGTACTGGAATCCCAGCCTCAATCAACCTCAAAATGCCATCGACTGTCTTATTGAAACTGCCGACCAGGCCAGTGATCGAGTCATGCACCGAAGGGTCCATCGAGTAGAGCGAGGCTTGGGCAGAGAGAAGCGGGTTCTTCACCATTTCCGAAACGTGGTCGTCGGTCAGCAAGGTCAAGTTTGACAGGACATTGACCGAAAGGTCGAGCTCCCTGCAGCGTTTCAGAAAGATGTTGAAGTCCTTATGGAGAAGGGGTTCGCCACCAGACAAGGTCACGTGGATAGCGTTCAGATTTCTTGCCTCTTCAAGAATCCTTATAAATAGATCCGTCTCAATTGTCTTTTTCTTGCATTCATCCGGAATGTAGCAATGAACGCAATGCTCGTTACATGCACCCGCAATATCGAAATGTATGCTCCTGAGGAAGTCGTTGGGGCCTAACGAACCTCCTGCGCAATCTTCCATCGACACGATTGGAGCCCCATCCCCACAAGGCGACGCAGACAAGAGGGGCTGATCCTTGTCGATGCAAGACGAAGCAGTTAAGCCTTCGCTCAAGTATCCCTTTTCGACAAGAGAGCGGAAGAAATCAACAACATCGGACTTTAGGTCTTCTCGACCAACGCCCTTAAATATCCGCATCAGGTCATCCACTATGTCCTCGATGCTTCTGGGGCTTTTGCTCAACGTCGAAAGCATGACCGCACCGCTCTCGGATACAAAAGTCTCGCCGAGTCGGAAGCCCAAGTCGTCAAGAAAACGATATCCGTAATCGGAATTGTCCGCAATGTAGCCATGATGCTCATATTGCCTGAATAAAATATTGTTGCGTATTTTGTAGAACATCTAGAAACCCCGAATGAGACGCCATGGAAAAGTCGACCATAAAAAAGAGAGACGCAGAGAAGAAACCCTGCGTCTCGCGATACCTTGTGTGTAATCTGGACTAAGCCTTGTTTACGCTGCAGGGCCTTCCGCAAGGACCGTCACCGCACTTGGCCATGTTGACCGTTTCGAGCTTCAGAACCTCAGGCTTGGTATACTCCATAGTTTCTCCTTCCCGAAGGCTATAAACTACTTTATCTTTAATTTATTTTCCCAGAACTACCTAATCTCTTCAAGCGTTAGAAGATATGTCCAGGAACAGCTCAACTGTCCGCATCGACGAAAGAATACCTCAAACACCTCTTGTGTTCATAACGATGCAGCCACAGGTCAGCTTTGGATCGGAGTGGCTTGCGAGATGAGGTTTTGTCGCTTTACAAAGAAGCATACAAAAGCATCCCGATCTGAGCATATGGTTTCGAACTTGAAATGGATATGATCATGATAATTCACCAACATTAAGCGGCATGCAAGCCACCAGCCATGATTCCCAAACGCAGACGGAGGAATAGTTGCAAGATACACCGTTTCCGGCACCAAGGAGTCTTTTGTAATCACTCCCAATCAATAAAGTGATTACAAAGGATTCGGAATCTATAACACCACACGGACAAGGCACCACACGGACAAGGTGAAATATGATTAAATGGAGTGGCACCAGACAACCTGATGCAATTATTGAGTGGGAATAACATCCGCACATTATCGTGAGATTTATCTAGAGTGATTTTGCCAGTGCTCTAGTTGTTTATTATGTGCTGAAATCACCTGGTAGCCACTCGATATCGCAAAAACTAATGACCCTCCGGAATCAATTCAGAGGGTCATATTCATATGGTTTACCTGTATAAATAAGCACTTCGGAACAAGCATAGAACGCCAGCGTACTCACAGATACACGGTTCCTATGCCAATAATCTGCAGTTTCGCTGCTGTCCGTCATAGTGATACTCACTAACGTGTTTTAAACAACCGCTGCATCACGTCTCGCACTCAAAACATACCCACAAAATTCGTCTCTTCTACGAATTCAGACTACGAGATCATCACAGTTGATTTAAGATACGTATCAGATATAAAGATACGTATCTTAGGAGACTTAATGAATCAGGGGCTCGATTACAAACAATTTTACAATGTGCTTCTAAACCTTCGCGAAGCGTTTCATTCTTCTGGCCGTTTTGACGACTCGAATGCTAAGCTCGATGAAATTGTAAAGCTGTTGTGCGTAGCTTATACCCGAGCTATCCAAGACCAGAGCTTTACCGTCCTCGATCTTAAAGCGCTTGCAAGTGAACGCTTCTCTGATTCAAGCCGCACGGCCTCTGCGCTCAGAGAAATGTTTGACGATGTTGCAAAATATGGGCCTTTCATCAATGCGGATGGAACTAGCATCTTTGGCTCAAACCCTTCGTTATGCATTCAAGACTCCGAAAACGCATTTGCGGAAGAAGTCGTTTTTGAGCTATCGAAAATCGATTTTAAATCTCTTATGAAAAGCGAAGGTATCGAAAGTTTTGATGTGATTAACGAATGTTTCGGGCACTTTGTTCGAGAGAACTTTCGCAACAATAAAGAAGACGCGCAGTATATGACGCCTCTTGAAATTGCGCATCCCTACATTGACACTGTATTCAAAGAAATGTCCCGAGATGGGTATTTCGACTCATTTGCTAATTTGGATTTTCATGTAATGGATCCAACCTGCGGTGTTGGTACGTTGCTTCTTGAAGCGGCACGAAAATACGTGGAAATCGTTCAAGCATCCTCTTTTACAGAGAAAGAAGCCCTTATCACCGATTTTCTACGTAATGGAATCATCGGACAAGACAAGGTCGATCGAATGGTTCGCCTTTCCAAAATCAACTCCATTCTTTATGGAGCTTCTGCTGAAAATATTTCTTGCGGGAACAGCATTATTGGAACCAGCAGTATTGACGATTACGAAGGTAAGATTGACCTGATATTTACAAACCCGCCCTTTGGTGCTGAGTTTAACATCGAAGTCCTCCCCTTATCTCTCCAGAAATCCATAACCAACGATTGCTTAACCGGTAAACGCTTTTCCTCCGAGACATTGATGCTCTATCGTTCAATGAATCTACTTAAACCAGGTGGTTATCTCGCGATAGTATTACCGGATAGCGTCGTCTCATCAAAAGGAAATAATGCAAGGATTAGAAATTCGTTGCTTGCGCATGCTGATGTCCAATCTGTAGTTGAATTGCCTGCCGTTGCTTTCGCTCAAGCGGGCACAAGGACGAAGACCGTGATTCTTCTGGTCCGAAAGGCGCGACCTTCAGGCAATTCAATTGTCATGTGCACGTGTCGGGAAGTGGGATTTCTTGTTAAAGAGCGCTCTGGAGTACCCGTCAAAACAAAAATCAACCAAAACGACGTAGCAGTATTCGCTCAGCATTATCCTGAGACCAGAGAAGGCGCGCTTGAAGAAATCATCTTTGACAATCCGTCAATCACCGCTGTGACTCCTCACCAGCTAATTAACGGGCAGTTAACACCCTCGTTTTATTCTGCTGAACGACTGATGACGTACAAGGCGCTTTCAGAGTGCTCAAACGGTGATTTTGAATATCGCCCACTGAGTACCGTCGCTCTAATCGAAACGAAAAAGCGTGTAAAAATGCCGGTATCCGACAACGTTAAACATATCAGCGTCTTGCATGTGCGAGGCGACTCTACTATTGATTTCGAAGAGACCGAAGCGTTCCATCCTATTTCCGACGGCAGAGAATGCTATGAGGATGACGTTTTGTTCTCGAAGATCAATCCGTCCATTCCGCGCATGTGCGTTGTGCCTAAAAGGCCCTACAAAACCGTATGCTCTATGGAATTCGAAATCCTTCGATCAAGCGATGAGCACATAGGACCCAACACCCTTTGTCTCATGCTTAAGAGCTCCATTGTTCAGGCGCAAATTAGGAACCTCACTTCGGGCACGTCTTCTTCGCACAACAGAATCAAGACGGAGCAGCTTGAACAAATTCTTGTCCCATGTCCGGTTTCCGAAGCTGCAAAGCGCAAGTTCGCTTCACTGGAAATCAAGTCAGCAGCCGTGTTCAGACAGAAGTACTCCAGCGATCAAGCTTTGCGAGAAAACCTCTCTGTTCTTGATTCAATTCGCTAGAAAACACTAATCTCGACACCATTAGCCGTATCGTCGGCGCGGAAGATCAACTCTGCGCCGGCGTGATTTTCTAGCGGAATCTGAATTGAAGAAAAACCGTTTGCCCTTCCATTGCCATGACGAGCATGAGTTTCCTCGGTTCCACTGTGGGGCGGAAAAAGTTGGAAATTTACTGAAGGCCTATCTGCGTCACGAAACTTTGGGTACCCAAGTTTGTTCATCCATTCGATGTATCGATTTCTCAGAACATCATGTTTTGAAATGTCGATCTTCCAAATTCTTACACGGAATTTATTCAGCGTATTCAAATCCATTGACAGAAGAAAAAGCGAATCGTACGTAAGAAACTTTTCCATTATCTCTTGCGTTACGGCAGTGAAATTCCACCTGGGAGCAGTTGCACCCTTCTTGTCAAGAGAATCTAGGAAATTTGCACTCTTCACTTCTGAGCCGTCACTTAGGTCATCCCCCTTTCCTCGCATGCCTTGACCTGGAATTTGCGTCTGGAGTGATACCAAATGCTGCGCGATATATCCAGTATCAATTTGTGACGACTGCGCCGTAACCGTTCCCCAACGATTCAGTCTATTACGTTGGTCAAGAACTTGCTCTTGAATAAAAAGACGGCACAAATCCATTCTCTCTTCCCTTGTCAAACATTTGAGCAAGGTCCCAGAAAGTTCAACCTTTTCATTGACGGGCAAATCATGTGCAGGATAAAGAGTCGTGATCTCATAAAAAATCTCTGAAGGCGATGCGCCGGCTTTCCGCCTATCCAGCATTTTTGAATTAATTAGGTGATAATTTACCGCGCCCATGTCGCACTCCTCTCTTTTTAATAATTTTATCACCGACAAGAAAGAAGAGCGATCTTCCGCAATCGTCTTGCATTTTTCATAGAGGGACGCGAGGAATCCCCCGCATTGCCACATGCGTGCGAACAGCAGATAGGCCATTGCGCGTCGACAAAGGTCTGCTGACCCGAAGGACACGGCAGCTCGTAATACCCAATAAGTTACTTGCTGTAAGGCGCCTTTCGCACGCATGTGGAATACACCCGCAACGACACTGTAGTCGCCTAACGGCATAGCAAGTAGCACGGCTCGAGGACCGTGTCCGACAGCCATGCTACTTGCTGGATTCATCTTCTGGCAAGTGCTATTCGTAACTGTAATGCGTGATAGGTAGCTTACTAAAGTGATTGAATCCAATTTTACGAAGGTCCCTACGTGTCCGGCAAGCTCGATGAAAGATCCCACGAGCTCAAAATGAGCCACCAAAAAGGGCAGTTAGCCGGTCAAGCGATTAAGTAATAATTGCTGGGTCTGCAACTGAGCAACGCTATATGCTGCAGGAAAACTTTTCCGTCCAGCTTTCATTGGCAGCAGGAAAGGGCAAAGCGAAAGCAAGGGGTGAGGCGGCGCGTGAAGCCCTTACGGATCTCTCCGTAATCTCCCTCATGGCACGAGTAGAATACGCTTCTTCCTGCCTCATTGATGAGCAACAAACTGCAATGACAGCTCTGAAGCAATTCGAAACTTCATTGCCGATAATCATCTCAATGAGGAGTGCACTCTTAATCACCTTAACAGTGTCTCGAATAAAAACTTACAGGACACAACAGCTGACTTTTACAAAATAGCCGATAACGTTACGAGACAAATATCCAGCGGACAGAACAGGCGGTCAGAGCCTCTTCCTTCGACACAGGAGACTGAGTAGTCATGGGGAAATACTGTATCTATCCGGGCTGCAACAAAGAAGACATCGCCGAAGACGGCAGAATCCCCTCATGCGAATACCATAAAGAACGCAGAATTAAAATCGTGGGCAGAGTTGCTAAGGTGGGGGACGGTTGCAGGCTTCGCGAAAGCTGGAGGACTTGAGCTCATGAAGAAGAATGGCCAAGGATAGCAAAGGCGATAAATGCCATAGGAGGCGCTTGCTCCACGCGTCTCCTTACTCCTTCGCCGTCAGATACCCCGACAACGCCGTACCGCCGTCGATCCTCGCATAGGTCGTACCCGCAATAATCCCTCGACACTTTCGAACTTACTAACGTACCCAAGAACAATGCGCACCCGTTGTCGTTCGGAGCCTCCTCCACTGACACCACGCACGCGACCTCCACGGCGAAGGCTACCACGTCATCCGATAGACTGAGCCAAGAGTTGACCATGCCGAGCTCCTGCACCCATCAGATAGATACAAGCTATTGGGCTGTCACAAGGAAGTGTGAGACGATCTAGTTATCGGAGGAAATACCAACAGCACGTCTCAATTGATCCCTTGAGTATCGTTCCTCAACTTCCCTTGTCACTAAAATCGAAAGATCGTCGCGAGAGCGAGTGAGGGCAACATATAGCAAGTGCTTGGTTCTATTGTCATCCACCTTATCTCCCGTCAGATAAGGGGCAAGATCCGTGGTGAGAATCAATAGACACCTACCATCTTCAAGCCCCTTGACAGCTTCAATCGACTTAACGCTAACCCCTTTGGAGCGAGAGGAGGCCATGTATGTCAACGCAGTAGCAATCCGAATATACCGTCGCTTTTCGTAGTCTATAGTTCCTGATTCCACGCAAATGTTAGTCAGTTCCTTTACGCTGCGCCCGCTATTCAATAGTGAGACAACTTTTGTGGCAATGTAGTATGCAGCACGTTTGATTTCGAGATCAGTAGCTTCATCACCGCACTTCTCGCGGATTCCGGTTTCGAGTTCATAGCGAAGAGACTCAAACCATTTATCCCCCGCTACATCGCCGTGAGTATCGAAACGATCGTTTTTCTTGCTGATATAGACAAGCCCAAAGTCCTCGTCTCTGATGAACTTTTCCGTGTTCGCAGCGATATCCGACTCAAAGAATAACCTGACACTTCCCACGGAGTTTTTCTCGTCAGCCACTTGACGCTCGTCAACGGGGGCAAGGCGATTCGATAGTCGGAGGTGACGCTCTGGGCACCTATGACAATCACTTCTGTACGTGACACAATCGGGAAATGCAGCGATGAGCTGACGAAAACATTTTCGACCCCGCACGTCCTGTTTTGGATCGCCATAGAGCTCAATCGGCACGCCCAAGCGATCGAGAGCGCATAGGACGCTCGTCATCTCCTTGTCTATGTCTTGGGCCTCATCGACCACAATCATATGGCAGCAGGATTGAAACACAGCAAGAATCTTCCCACGCATAGCCTTTACTCGGGCATTTTCATTAGATTTTTTATCGACCACCCACTTGGCTCTCTCGGGAATCTTTGCCTGGTGAAGCAATCCGCAGCGTTCAAGCTCACCGATTCTCGCATTCTGTGCCTTGTAGTCTCCGGAAAGCTTGATGGTGGAGATGCTGTCGTAGCGCTTTCCGAACAAAAGATGATAGTAGGGCTGAACAATCTCGGTGTTGAGGAAGGAGTGAATCGTACTGACTCTTACTCCGGAAGGCACGGATCCGTTCATTTGAACGAGCTTAGATTCGATATGAAGCACCGCAGCATTGGTGAACGCAACACAAAAGAGCACCCTACCGTCAGGAATCTCCTCGGAAAGTACGCGAGACGCCATGCTCGAAGTCTTACCAGAACCCGCTCCGGCAACCTCTATCCTCATAAAGCAACCTTCTACTCCGCCACGTCTTCCACAATTGGTGAATTGAGAAAATCCAATGCCTCTTTAATATGCGCAGGCATCGTGAGGCCAGAGAGCTCACCGTTCACCAAATCGTGGCAGATCCTTAGCATGACGTCGGTCTTCTTGTTCCGCCAGTCCTCCTGAAGCTCGTCTTCGCTCATGTTCATCCAGCCATATTCGGTACCGTAGCGCTCTACGAGAAGCCGGCAATTCGACTCTTCGGCAACGAAGTCAGTCTCGAGAGTGTAGCCATCCGTTGTGGTTACGCATACTTGCCTGTCTCTCAACTTCTCATGCTCTCGCTTGGCGTTATCCTGATTGTCGTAGTCACGAATGACTGCAAGTTTGTTTCCATTTCCGTAGTTAATGTCTTTCCAGATACGAATTATATCTCGGTAACCCTTATGGAAAGAGAGCACCTTGATATCGTTCAGCTCGTGCTTTGACTGAAGGTAGGATTTGATAAGCAGCTCCTCGGTGATCCCCTCTACAAGGATAAGCCTGTGCGAAAAAAGGAGCTTGAAAATGTCGGTGTTCGGATTGTTGGCGAGATAGTCCATGTCCTCGGGCTGAAGCGCCTCGACAAGGCTGACTGCTGCACCGTTGTGGAGAATGACTACCTTATCCAAGCCGACCTTGTTCACGAATTCGGCGTCGTGCGTCGTATAAATCAGCTGGGTTCTGCTATTCTTCTCGCCGAACACCTTGAAAAAGCTCGCCATCAGGAGGGTGTTGTTCACACAGAGATGCGCCTCGGGCTCCTCGACAGCTACAATGCGAAGAGATATGCCGTCCGAAGTTTCGAGATAGGCATTCAGCATTACCGCCATAAGGATAAGGTTGCGGTAGCCAAGCCCCTGGAACGAAAGGCTCTCGTCGTTGTACCCGAGACGGATACTGGAGAAGATGCTGCTCATAAGCGGCATATTTGGCAGGACGCTTACGGAGTCAAAGAAGTCTTTTGCTCTTGGATCGTCTGAGTAGTCCTGCCAGTTGATAACTTCGTCCAGTTTCGCAGCGTCGCGTATTGTCTCAAGAAATTCCCCGTAGCCCTGCTCTATGCGCTTCTGTCCAGCTGGATTCACATTCTCCTGCAGGAGATGAACGAGAGGCTTAGACCCAAGCCTGCCAGCAGATGCGGCAAAGTTGTCGCGCTCGGCAGGCAGAGAAAAGTACCTGAATCGTGCTAAGACGTCATAGGGCAAATGGCGGTCACCGCTTGCATCGGGCGAGACTATCTCATACTTATACTCGCTCATTGGCAAGAGGCTCATCTTAATGCTCTGGATATCCGTTACATCCATAACAAGGGACTTCACAAGTTCGAGCAGCGACTGGGGGTTCGCCACGAACCATCTATATCGAATGCGAGGAATAAGGTCGTCGCCGTCGGCAACCAGTAGGTCTTTGGCGTCGTAGGCATCAATCGGGTCATACTGGAGGTCGACGGTTACGGTAACAGATGGAATGACTGCACGAAAGGACTCGAGGCCCATGCTGCCATCAGCAATCTCGTTGGAATGCTCCTGAATGAAGGAATAGTAGTGGTCTTTAACATCGCTGTTGATGTCGAACCAAGAAAGCCTCTTACCGACAGACCCCTCGTCGGCCATGAACGGTAGAGTCATGGCGCGAAGGAAGTTTGACTTCCCGCTGTTGTTCTCTCCGACAAGGGTGACGAGAGCGCCGAGCTTAATGTCAACAGACTTTAGGTTTCGATAGTTATTCACCTGGACCCGAGCAATTCTCATATACACCCACCCAATCCGCAAAAGTCCCTAGAAAAGAGCGCCAGTAAACATAAACTTTCTCAAAGGCTTCTTCCTGCCATCACCTTCGTGCGCGATCTCAATAATCCCTTCTCTCCTATAAGCGGCACTAGTATTTCAAACTCATCTACGCGCATAAAGGAAGCGCACTTTACTATCTATAATAATACCCTGCCCAAACGAAAGACAGAAGATGGGCGCGACAATCACCTTCAGAGTCTCCTTGAGGAAAACGAGCTGACGAACCTGTTCGCAGTGAACATGACTATACAAGACTACATCATACTCAAGCTCACCAACGCCACAATCGCCATACACCACAGCCGCCGTACATGCAAGGCGCTAAAAATACGATTTCAAAATTCAATGCAAAACTCCCGCACATCAGATATTCTGGAGATATGGGATGAATCATTCATGCGGCACGTCAAACTCCTGGCGGACATCTTCTATGATCTCAGCAAGCAAATGCCTGAATCCACGCTTGGCGCGGAAGCAGTAATGATTGAAGGAATAACAAGAATACAACGATTAATTTGTAGAGCAAATATCTAGAGAAATCATGCTGATTACACAAAACAACAAGCATGCAACATGCATGATAATAGTATCTTATCAACTGATTTTCACTAAACCTATTTCCCACTGAATCTATTATCTCAAAAACGTGCTTTCAATCGATCCGTGTCAAATTAATTATTGCGGATTAATTCGAACATATGTCCATGAGGCATAATATGTTGTGCATTAATGCTTGATTGGAGATTTCAATGATGATAGATGGAACACCTGATTTCAATGATGTCGCCAAGATGACTGAAGCCGGATCCGAACTGACTCAGTCACTTGGAAATCTGTTTCCAGGATTCGCCATGCGTAGCATTTCTAAGGCAGAAAGCAAAGCGACCGACAGAATGCTAGAAGATTTGAAAAAGATTAAAAATTCCCAAGATTCCTTAGGACTCAGCGACGAAAGCCTATCAGAGCTTATGGGTAATGCAATACAACGCCACAGCAGAAACGTTAATTTCGACGCAGTTCTCAAATTTGCAGCACCGAGAATTAATGTCGATTCCAATCCATCAGCAATCGATCGAGACTGGTCAGAACACTTCCGCGATCATGCTGAAAAAGCGTGCGACGACGACATTCGCAGAACATGGGCTGCAATTCTAGCAGGGGAAATTAACAAACCAGGTTCTTTCTCAAAACGCGCAATGTCAATTCTGTCTGACATGGGGAAAAAAGAGGCAGAGTCATTTGTGAAGCTATGCTCGTATTCAACCGGACTGGTTGCGAATCTAAACGGAAAATATGTAATTGCAGGCAGGATAATTCCGGTTTTAGTAAAAGATGAGAATGGCTCATCATTTAATGATGGGAAAATACGTTTAGATGAATTGAGTACCCTCGATTCCCTTGGACTAATTGATCAAATGCTACAAAACGTTAACTCTTTTCCAAGCGGAACATCCTCACCGTTTCTCGCAAACGATGCTCTAGTTATCGCAACAAACACCGGATCAGACAAAAAGATTCATTTTAGTGGAGCCGTCTTTCGCCCTGTTGGGCTGGAGCTCGCCCATATATGCAAACTCGGGTGCGCATCTAATCTTGCTGAAACCCTTACTAAGATATTTAAGGAAAATGATTTAGAAGTAAATATTACCCCGATTCAAACTGGCGACATCCAAATGCTTTAAATAGCGAATTAGCCGCCAGACGGAACAATACCAAGGAGACGCAATAAAGCAAAATACATCATGAATTGAGTTTTCGTAAAAAGCCAGCATAAATCCACCTGGCAATATAATTTCAATCGGCACATCTGAGTTATGGGCAAAAGTATCAAGTTGTACCCATAACTCAATTTCAAAATCGCCCGAAGCTTATTAGCTCTTTAAGAGCTTAGATTATGATGCGTTTAGCCCAAATTCACCTTTACTTACTGTAATTACTTATTCAATCCGCAAAAGTCCCTGGAAGAAAGGGCGCGAGAACATAAATTTTCTTAAGGTTTCTTCTTGTCGTCATTTGCAAACGTGACATCAATGTAATCACCACTTCGATTGACGATGGTGTCTAGGATATCCCGCGAGGTGAACACGTTCTTGAGGGACCACCTCGGTTTCCTGCAGTCCTTCGCCCGCATAATCATCTATTACGACAACGGCCAAAAGGAGATAACCAACCTCGTGAACACGCTCTTCAACACCTTCCTGGAAACGGAGGTCAGGAAGGTGTCTCCCTCCGACTACAGCCTATTCCAGGCGGCAGACATGTTCTGCACCCTTGCGATTCTCGAGGGGAAGCTCGAGAGCGATGGGCTTAGCAATTCGGAGAAGGAGTTCTTCATGAGTCTGAGAGACCTGAAAAAGAACTATTTGAAACCCGCCCACACGAAAAGGCTTTCCCTGTAGGCGTCCGACCGATAACTGCCTCCTGGGTAATAGATGGAAGCTGATTCGAGCGCTTGATTCGCTCGAATCAGCTCCTTTCCAAGCCACCCGCCACGATTCCCTAGTACGAAAACGGGAATGGTTACATGAAAAACGCCCGGAAAAAGGATATTTTGCAACCATTCCAGGAAGCTTAAATCAAAGCGTGATTCGGATTTAATTCGGACGATTTAACGCCAGGTAACACGACATAGACGAGATAGAACGAGATACCACGACATGCACAGGCAGCACGATTGAGCGGGAATAAAGTTCCGCCTGATTTTCTCCAAATATTGCTATATTACGTCCTTATTTTGCCAATTCATGCGAAAAGGCAACACGGCGTCTCGACGGAACCTGGCAATTTAAGACCGAGGGAGCGTCAAGGGCATACCGTGTAGCCAACACCCAAACTGAAGCAATTAACATCGGACAAAGCATCAGCCCCAACCAGAATAGCGAACTCTTCATTCACAGACCTGATGGAAGGATTAGGACGCGCGACTCGCACGGAAATGACCCCCTTTCCTCCTCGTGGATTAGTAGACATCAACCCTCCATCGCTCACCCTAGATGGCTTCTTTGTACTATATGAGGTCATCTTTTTACTATCAACGGTATGTCGACATGCCTAAACAAGCCCGCTCATCGCCAGCGAGTGAATCGTTTACCAGCAAGGTTGCCGTGACAATCCCAAAGTCACCGGAGGAAACCTTACTACGCTCGAAGCTGCCCTTGCCGTACTTGGTGGCGGTGACGCCAATAAAGACCAGAACACGCTCAATTTAGTTAATCAACACCACCCACATAGCGGGCAAATTTTTGTATCGGATGTTCTCACACTCTCAACTGAGTTGAATACCCCAGACTAAATGCTAGCCCTCATTTTCTAAACGCTCCTTTAGCGCCACCAAAGAAGAAAACTTATCTCCGATTGAATATGAAGCTGACTTGGAATTCCCCTGACCCGGCATTACTTCGGTAAGCATATTCTTTTGAATTAGATAATCTTTAGTCAAAAGATTCCGCAAAAGCTCTGCGGTAACACGCGCATCGTAAAGCGCCCCATGAAGGTTTTCTTCCGACAGCTTTATGCCATACCAATCTGCTGCCGAATGAAGCGACATCCTTTTCCCATTGCCCACTGCCATAATACGCGGGTATATCTTCTGGAGATCCAACCATCGTTGATGAGCTTCCGGAAATTCAATCTCTTTGAATGAAGTTTCTTGTCTGAGCTGTTTCAGATCATTTTCGCTCCACGTAACAAAACGGGTGCGCCCTTTGTCACCAACCCATTCGCGAAACAACCCCAATACAACCGACAGTGGATTCTCATCGTACACATCACGAAATCGAATACCCGTTAAATCGCGAACCTTAACGGATACGCTACTTGTATATTCTGGTCGCACATAGGAAGAAAACGAATCCAAAACTTCCCCAGCCGGGCTCACCCGAACAGAACCAATCTGAATAATTTCTTGCCGAAAAGGGCGCCGTTTATACTTTTGATCAACTTGAGTAAACTCAAGATCAATAACGATGTTTTGACTGTACGACTTCATGATCTTGCCTGCTATTCCAATCAAGTCTTCAAAGGAAAGGTTTCAATATTTGTCAGCTATACAAGTACGTTTTGCGTTTTCACATCTGGCATACAAACACAATCCTGAACTGCACCAATACTTCAGCTTCGTTCTAATCCAATAATAAATCACACAAGATACTTGTATGTCCATATAATGGGACTGCTGCTAAATTTTGCTTGCTTTATTTGGTGTTTTTCTCATTCATCGGAATAATTAGTAGAAGCGCCCAAAGTATTCGAATCACTTCCAGCGTTCAAGCGTTGGCAACACTGCCCCGAGCAAATTTACAAAAAATTGACTTTCGGAAAATTGCAACACCCGCCCAGAATCTTAAACTGAACAAGATAGAGATAATTACATACTGCTGACATCACCAACCAACAAGGAATCCCTATGAACACAAGTGATTCAAAGGCTCCAACACCACACACCCCTCCCGATACATCGTGGAGTGTCCAAGTAGACGAAGCGTATGCTGAGCGCATGATTCGAGCCCACAATAAGGCATATCGTCGAAAAACTGGCAAAGGCTACTTTATTTTCTGTCTTCTATTTGACGTACTCGTAGTAGCAGGAACAGTAAAATGCCTAATGGAAGGACTTAACCTCTTTGATGAATTCAATGGTTTCGCTGGAATGATCGGTGCCTACATTGTGTTTCCAGGATTAACAATCTTTTTTGGTGTGCTTGCCTTTGGACCCGACAAAGGTGGTTTCTTTGGACTTAAACGTGCAGCACATCAACTAGCAGAAGAACTCGTCCCTAACGGAAAAGGAACACTATTCGCACAAGCCACCGCATCAGGCATTACTCTGTCCTCGGAAACAGGAACATTACATATTCCTTATGCCGCCTGCTATGACACCGCCGCCATAGATGGAGAAACATTTGTGCTCGTAGGAAACGATAAAGAACAATCAGTTCTTTACCATATGGCAGGCAATAATGCCTACCTCCGCGACAATATCGGTTTCGCCTTTGCAGCGCCAGCAGAATTAGCTAATTCAATTACTGAAGCAGGAAAATCTCAATTAGCCCAATTATCAAAAGATACAACGGCATCCTCTACAACAATCTCCTCGCAAGAATAAATAGAATACACGCATTGAACTCATAACAAGACAGCTACCGCTATGGCAGATAGCAGCCGTGATAAATACCCTGCCCACTTTTCACTACTATCCATTTGAAACATTATCCGCTTGCTACAATTACACCTTGCAACGAAAGACCTACCCTATTACCCCATACATCCCGCAGAAAAGAACACTATAAACACTAACCGCAACAAAATCATCCCTCTTGCTGAAGGTGAAGCCTTAGCACTCTTCGCCCTAACAGTGTGCTCTCAAGCATTTCTTCTACTGCTTAGCTGCATACTTTGCATGGTTTCTTATGGTATCTCCACACGTGTTTTATTAAACGAGAACGAAAAGCCAAGGTAAATAAAAAGATTGTTAACAGCAGAAAGCAAAGCTGCACGCAAGGCATCGCTTACGAGAATTATGTTTCTTACTAAACATATTGATGGAGTATGCGCAGTATTTATAAAATGAGGGGGGTACTAAACATACAGATCTACTAACCACACGCTTTGCACGAAAGGTTACTATATGTCAAATCGCAGTGAAGTTCGAAAGAAATCATTTCTCTATGTGGTCACTGCTGCCGTTTTAATGCTGACGGAATAGCTTTCGTAGAGTGGGAGGTCGTTCATGGCGATGTCCACTATAATTACCCTCCCCTAAAACCATATAACAAGCAAGAGAAACAAGAGGAGCCTTGTTACAATGAGAAAAATATTCCTAAGCTTTCTTTTCGCCCTTTGCTTTATGGGGATGGGTCAAAGCATAGCCTTTGCAGACACCATCAACGGTGACGGATACACATTCAATACGGATACTGGTCATCTTACTATTACGACCGATAGTGGTACTACCGCCTGGCGAGAAAATGAAAGCATCAATAAGGAAAACGTACTGAGCGTCGATTTGTCACGCAACTTTCCTACTGGCGTGTGTTCCATTGGGGAAAACGCCTTTGCAGGTTGTAGCAATTTGAGTGGCACCATCGAGCTTAACGCTCAAACCACAAGCATCGGAGCAAACGCCTTTACTGGCTGCAACGATATTGATTTGATATTGATTCCCGAAAACGTCGAAAGCGATATTGCGACCACCGACATTCCAAACAATGTTCCCTACCTAGTCTATTCATTTAATTCTGGTACTTTTAATTTCATTGTTAAAGATGTGCACTATGGCTCACAGAACACAATAGCCTTGCCAGATAATGATATTTTTTGTGGGGGAATATCTTACGACGGTTTTAAATTAGTGTGTGAAGACACCTTCCAAGTTAAACCTGCAGAATACGATGGGATTGCATGGTACTACCATACGGAAGATGATGATGAAATTACTATTACGCAATTTGTGATTAACAACATTGCTGGTAGAGAAACCGTCGAGCTCCCTGAATCCTTTGACGATCTTGCTGTAAAGCGCTATGACGAAGATGCTTTTTTAGACTGTGACCCCACTCATACAGTCGTTTTTGTTATCAACGAAGGCATAGAAGCCACCATTCCCGAAGAATACTCCAAGATTGGTATCACCACTGAAAACGGAAACAAAGTTGCGTATTTTACGCCAAGCACAATCGGCGTCTCCGAGCAAACGCTGAACATATTGACAGTACCCCATGACACCACTGTTCTCTTCGCAAAAGATGTAATTGTGTATTCAAATCGTGACACACCCTGTCCTGTTGTTTCCTATGAGGAAAACACCGGTGGTGAAATCATCATTACCAATGTCGCACTTAGCATTTTTGGGTCGATGGATGGATACACGGTTCCCACCGAGATTGAAGGCAAGTCGGTTACAACAGTAATGATAAACAGTCTAACCAACAATGAAATAGACAAGACTATTGTTGATAAGGCAGTAAATAAAATCGTCTATGAGTTGAACCCCGATAATGATGATCCAGAAACCTTCACGATAACGAATATCACCCAAGGTAGCGAACAAACAAGCGTTGAAATCCCAAATGCAATAGGCGGGAAAACACTTCTCAGCATTGCCGATGATGCGTTTGACGAAAGCGTCGAGACTATCATCGTTCCCGAAAATACAACCATTAACCATCCTGTAGATGTCACGAAAATCGTATACAAAACTAACGACGATGGCGACGTAGTAATCACGGAGGTTGTACCTGGTAAAGATACAGATGGTAGTACAAAGACGGTAGTTCTTCCAAAAACCATCCGTGGCGTAGAACCCACTTATTCTGAAGCTGTAAAAGAAGCAATGAAGACCATCCCGCACGGCCATAACGACGACACAAAATGGTATTCCAGCGATACACATCATTGGAAGGAGTGTGTTGCTTGTGGTGTAAGACTTAATGAAGCAGCACATACCTTTACTTGGGTAACTGACCAAGAAGCTACAACTACACAAACAGGCACGAAACACGAAGAGTGCACCGTCTGTGGCTATACAAAAACAGCTATCGAAATACCACCGAAAGGATCAACAACTAACCCCGTCGAAGAGGATTCGCTAACGGGTTCTAACACTACGAGTGATGAAATATTGACTGACAAATCGGTTGTCTCACCAAAACAGACAATCCCACAAACCAGCGATATAACTGGAGTTGTGCCACTTGTCTTACTGGCAATCGCCTGTGGTGCTGCAGTAGTAGCAATTGTTGCGCTATGTTTGCGTAAGAAAAACTAGCGCCACCAAGTAAGTGTCGCCCTACTCTTCGCCCTCTTCTCCCCGTTCATAAGGAGTAAATTCGGCAAGGAAGCCCTTTTGATCAAGCGCTTCCACAATTTCATCCAGCACTTCTTGCGATTCTGCGCTTATATGGTGAAAGTGATAGCCACTCGTAATTGCCGACAAAGGACTCGAAACGCCGTTTTTGAGATCAGCCACAAATCTTTGAACATCTCTGCGATTTTTGATATGTAAAGGCGCTTCCAACTTGGCATACGTTCTATGGTTTACCAAAACATCTTCAACGCAACCGCCCAAATCAACAACAAGATTGAGCTCTTCTTCAATTTGATCAAACCCATGGCGTACTTTTACTAATTTGCAAGGCTGGGTATTGGAATCATTCAAAAGGTAACCACGATTAGTTGAAATAATGTCGTATCCCGCAGTACGGAGTAGCGCGATATCCTGCACAATAATCTGCCTGCTAACTCCAAGCTTTTCTCCCAAGGCTGTCCCCGATAAAGGAGTTTTGTTGGTCTGCAGAGTCCTAATTATTTCTTTGCGACGGGGAGAATCCACCATGAGAAAGCCTCTCTAAAACTTTACTTTTCGTCTTTCTGAAACAAAAGCACTACTCCATTTTACGAAAGGCTCGTAAGCAAATAAACAGATTACTTTAAAGCTCAAGCCGCAACTCTCAAGAAAATAGCCTTGCATCGAGAATGGAACGACACTTCAAGAGCTACTACTCTGCTTAATTCGCTGAATTCTTAAATGGCTGCTTCATCCATCTCCATCGCTCTCGCTCTTACTTTTTCGTCACTTGTATCGCTTAAGGGCTTCCCCTTCGTTTCCATTCCGAAAAGCGCAATTACTACCGCTACCACCGCAAACGCGGAAGCGAGCATAATGAAAACTACGGTAAAGCCTACGCCCTCACCAAATGAAGCATAGACTAAAGGCACAATAAACGGAGCAACAAAAGCACCGATACGACCAAAGCATGCCGCCCAGCCAGTACCCGAACCACGCACATCGGTCGGATATACCTCAGGTGTGTAAGAATACACGCAACCCCAAGCACCAAGAGCGAAAAAATAAAGCAAGCAACCCGTTGCTAATACTGCCATTTCCGATCCCGCATGACCAAACAGCCATGCGGCAAATGCCGTACCTGCAAAGTAAGCAATAAGAACTTTCTTTCTACCAATTCGCTCAATAAGCCATGCCGCACTAAAGTAGCCGGGAAGCTGAGCCAAACACATGATTACCGTAAAACCAAAGCTTTGCACCAAGGAAAATCCCTGAGCTACCAGCAAGCTTGGCGTCCACAAAACAAAACCGTAATAACCAAAATTAATACCAAACCAGATAACCCACAAAACTAACGTGGCACGAAGATTGTTTTTTGACCACAACTGAGAAAACGATTTCCACGCAGAAGTTTTGATTGCACTCAACTGCGTCTTTTTATTGTCGGGAACAACAATATCAGCCTCTGCCTCCATTTTGGTAACAATCTCATCAGCCTGTTTATGCTTACCTACAAGATCAAGATATCGTGGCGATTCGGGAACCATAATACGAAGCACGGCAGCGAACAAGGCAGGAAGAGCTCCCACCAAAAAAGCAATACGCCAGCCATACACAGGAATAAGCAAGTAGGCAACGAGCGCTGCAATAATCCAGCCCCATGCCCAGAAGCTTTCCAAAAGAACTACATTTCTACCACGATATTTAATGGGGGAAAACTCGCTTACCAAAGTTGATGCAGCTGGCAATTCGCCGCCTAGACCAAGACCAGTAATAAAGCGGCACACAACAAGCATGGTGAAATTAGCAGAAACGCCGCAAAGAAAACTTCCTACACTATACATGAGCAAGGTGAACAGAATTACCTTACGACGACCCCACTTATCTGAAGCGATGCCCGAAAATGCTGCACCAATAATCATGCCAAAGGTGCCTGCACTTGCAAGCATACTTTGATCAAGGGGAGATAACGTCCAATCACTTCCTACTGCCGCTAAAACACCCGAAACCATACCTTGGTCCATTGCGTCAAAAAGCCACCCAATACCAACTATCAAGAGGATCTTGCTCATGGTAGGTGTCATAGGAAGACGTTCAAGTCTCTGTGAAATGTTCATTATCTCCTGCTTTGCTAGTTCGTGTTTCATGTTTTCATCTTTAAAGAAGCATAACTAACCATAGCACAGCATATACATCTGACAAGACACTTGTTTTGACAAATTACGAAAAAAGAACCATGCAAGTAACCTATTCCGAACCTATTCCGTATGAAAACGCCCGAAGACAAAAAGATTCTCCAGCTTCTTTTGCTGCTTTTCAAACATAATTAAGGTAATCACAAAAGGGGAAGTTCAAATCTCGAAAACTCCCCCTATTCCATTTTGCAACTTAACGCACTAAATGGAAACGACCCTAAGGAGCCCGCAATGTATGATCTCAAGGCTATCGTCTACGGCGCTGCTGTGGGAGATGCCCTCGGGGTACCCTTTGAGTTTCAAGGTCGCAATACCTTTAGATGCACAAACATGTCATCTGGTGGCGTACACGGCATGCCTGCCGGAACGTTCTCGGATGATACATCGCTGCTTATTGCCACCTGCGACAGCATTCGCGCCTGCAATGGCAAAATCGATACCAACGACATGGCAAATCGCTTTCGCAACTGGCTCAACAACGGAGACTACGCCATCGATTGCAAGGTGTTTGATGTCGGCAATGCTACCGCCACTGCACTCAACGAAGGGCGCGGCCTCACTCACGAGCAATCCAACGGCAACGGCTCGCTTATGCGAATAGCGCCACTTGCACTCACAGATGCCACAGATCAACAAATCGCTGAGGTCTCCGCTATCACACATGCCCACCCCATCTCCACCACAGCCTGCATTGTTTTTGTGCACATTCTGCGCAAAGTAATGCACGAAGTAGACCTCCCCACCGCTATACATAACACCATCCCCGACAACGAACAATTCGCTTTTCTTGCCGACATCGAGAATAAGAGCCGCGATGAAATCCAATCCACTGGATTTGTTCTCCACACGCTTGAAGCAGCACTTTGGTGTAACCTCAATACAGAAAGTTACACTGAATGTGTACGGGAAGCGGTAAATCTTGGTAGCGACACTGACACCACTGCATGCGTGGCAGGTGCACTTGCCGGAGTAATCTATGGATACAACGCAATCCCAGAGCAGTGGCTTAAAACTCTGCGTGGAAAAGACATTATAGATGCCTGTCTCTTTAAAACAGAATGACAGACTGAATGAAGTCGTATTGCCGAGAAAATACAAACTGAGATCTAAATCGAAGATTCTACTGAATTCATTTTAAGTCAAAGTTACGCCTCGAGTTTTAAAACTCCAAAACATTCAGGTTTATGAAAATTGGGAGTGTCGCTTTCTATCGCATTCCACGAAAGATAATACTTTTGTTCAGTCAGGTTTCCGCACTTGTAAAAGTTGCCACGAAGCTGCATTCCCGATTCCACAAAAAACTCGGGATAAAATGATCTAATAAAATCAAACGGAACGCAGTAGGTAATCTCCCAGCCATCTTCAGTGCGCGTCGATACCGCATTAAAAAGATTATCGGTTCGTACAAGTCGCGTACGATCGGTTTTCGTTGTCCCAATTTGAACACCAACTGCACAATTTGGATTAAATTCAAAATTTAAATAACGCGCATCTCCCGTAACTGGCGCGATAAAAAATTCCAAGCAACCATCTTCATAGGTGTTAGCTAAGAGATCCGATTCGGGATATTCGGCACGAATGTGCTCCTCTTGAGCCCACATTCTTACATAAAATGCATCATCGCTATAACAAAGTTGCGCATAGGCGGAAATATCAACGGGATCAAGCCATTGTTGGTTGTTTATATCAAGTACTGGAACATTACCCCAATCAGGTTCACCATCCACCCGTACCACAGAATACGTTTTCAGAGAAGATTCATTCACTTCTCTCCCGCTAGCTTTCTCTGTCTCGGATTCAGTTTTGGAAGTATCGTTTTCATTTGAAGTGCCTGCGACAATCCCCGTCTCATCAGAGGAGCCTTCTGTTCCTTGGTTAGAATTCTGCGAGCATCCCGATAAGAAAAAAGAGACCACCAGCATGGAAGTTACCAGCACGACAAGTGTTCTTATCATTTTTCGAGTCATGACAACCTCCACTTCACATCTGAAAGTAATTCAAATCTAAAAGTAACATCCAGTTATTTGACTTCTAAAAAATATCTGGATATTCGATCTGCTGCTTCTCAGTGCGGGGGCACACACTTAAATGGAATTTTAATCATATTTTATTATGACCGTAATTACTTCATATCCTACTTAAGCTCCTTTCGAAGCGCCACGATAACTGCAACAGATATATCACTTCCGAAAAAAGTAATATGATAAGGAGCACACGAAACATTCCTAGGCTTACAAAGTTAAGGGCTCGAATATGCTCTAAAACAGACAAAACAAGCATTCAATTGAGGAGCACTACTATGAAAAAAGAAACATTTGACTACATCGCTAAGCGTGTTGATATCCTCGCAGTATCTGATTTCAGCACACAAATTACCAAAGATGCAGCGCTTGCATGGAAAAACGCAGTGGCAGCCGATAATAGCGATGCTGCAGTAGAAGAAGCAACCACTAATTTGCTCAATATCCTTGAAGGTCGCCCCACAACCATTGATGGTGTTATCGCATTTTTAGAGGGTCCAGCAAAAGAAATGATGGGCGAAGAAGCAGCGGCGCAAGGCTTAGCTGCACAGCTTGCACGCAAAGAAGCTGGAGCTAAATGGTGCGATTGCGAAGCATGCAGTGCCGCAACTGAAATCCTCGCAAAATTTGGGCGCATTGAACTTTAAGAGATCCACCTAAAGCAATTTTATTCGTAGTTTTCTCTAGCAGTAAGTCAACCTGTTTACTACTTCCAGCATCCATCCATGCGCTTCAGAAAAGTAAACATATATTCTTTAGTCTCAGACTCACTATGAGGTCCACCGTCCTGCTCGGTATTCTCGAACAGGTCTACGATATGAAACCCGCATTTTCTCAAATAGAAATAAATATTTCTTATTTCGAAGTATGGCGTGCATAACCTCCAAGAAAGGGCATCAGGATAATGTTCTTCAATTGCACGCCATAACTTTGCACCAATACCCCCACCAATAATGTTTGCTTTAATATAGAGCAATGCACATTCGTGCTCAAACATTCCATTTTCATTTTCAAATACAACTACTCCTCCAACAGAGCCAGATTCATCCCACGCTACATAGGCTCGTGCATTTGGCCTTGCGAGAGATTCAATTATGTCCTCACGTGGAAGCACTGGCAAAGGCATCGCTTCACTCGCAGCATCAACTGCAGATTGAAATGATGCTTGCATTTCTGAAACGAACCGCTCCAAATCATCTTTTTCCAATTCTTTTAATACCAAACTCATTTTGCCTCCTTTTTTAATAAAAAAAGCTCGAATACCGCAGTAATACTGCATGTATCCGAGCTCACTCGACACCTTTTCCAACAGGCGGCCTGCAGGTTTCCCCTGCTATCCCCTACGCTACGGCGTACTGTCCTCCGGTGACTATTAACTGATAATTATACATACGCTTGTTAAAGGCTTACTTTTCCGTTGCCTCAAAGTTTATTTCGGTCCTTCTGTCATCAGCATATAGAAAACACTACACAAGGTACTGATATCCTCATCTTGCAAGCTCTTCTGCTGTTGGATAACAATCAGCATTATCGCCACGTACCATAAATGCACCGCCTGCACAAAGAAACACCGCTCCTTTGACCAACGTACCTTCCGACACAGGCACACTGGTAATAGTAGGACGAAATCCTACGGGATCATTACCACTTCCACGATCTGTTGTAGTCGCAGGCGCATTCCCTTCCTCCCAAAGAAACAGACGTTGTTGGATTCTTGGGGTTACTGTCGCATTCAGAACCGTACCAGTGACTGTTGACGGATCGGGGCTTACGTGAGCATCATCTAATCTCATTAATCCGTTCCTATCCACTTCCACGTCAATAAGATCACGAACGCCTGGCGTATTTATATTGATAGCGCCTGATATTGATTTCGATAAGTGTCTTGCTTTAGAAAGAACGATATCAGCACAAAGCAAAGAAAAGAATTTCCTATTGGTTGCTTAGCTATAACTTTAAGGTTTAGACATTGCAGATATAGCTACGATCTTTTCTTCCATTCCGTGCAGCAACTACGTAAACAATTTCTAAGATAAACATGTTGTAACTATTGACATTACAACGTAGCAGGTGTTAACTGTCTCCTAGACAGTGTTGTAACTGTTGCTATTACATCTGAATCTAAAATGATTTTACTCAAGACACGACAGCAGAAACACTGTCTCCGTTATGGCAGATGCTTTGAAATCTGTCCTGCCCAAGCCATCGAAAAACAATCGGATCATTTTAATGCTATAAACACTTGACAGATAGAGGGACAAAATGAAGTCGATAGACCCAAAAGAAAAGGCGCAAAAACTTTTAGAAAGCGCAGAGCGTGTGCTTATTGGTGCGGGAGCAGGATTATCTACTGCTGCTGGATTGACATATTCAGGGAAACGCTTTGAATATTTCTTTGAGCCTTTCATAAGACGCTACGGAATGAGCGATATGTACTCTGCGGGATTTTACCCCTTTCCTACCCCAGAAGATAAATGGGCTTATTGGACGCAGCATATCTGGGTAAACCGCTTTGAACCAGGCGCAACACCATTCTATCGAGACTTATTTGCCTGGGCAAGTAAACGGGATTACTTTGTTATAACCACAAATGTAGATGCACAGTTTGAACTAGCTGGATTTGATCAAAATCGCATTTTTGCCACTCAAGGAGATTATGGATTTCTTCAATGTGCAAAAGGTTGCCACGATAGAATTTATCCCGTAGAAGAAATACTAAAAACTTGGCGTGAAGATTTAGGAGTTCAAGATAACGGCACCCTCAAGCGAACTCGTTTATCCGATTCATCGCTCGTTCCTCATTGCCCCGTATGTAAAGGCCCCATGGAAACACACCTGCGATCCGACGGATACTTCGTTGAAGATGCTCAATGGCAAGAGTCTCAGCAGCGATATCGCGATTTTGTCGAAGGCATTCATTCCAAACGAACCGTTCTATTAGAATTGGGAGTAGGTTGGAATACTCCCGTATGGATACGTTACCCTTTTGAGCAAATAACACAATTAATCGGACCAAGACAAGCACCGCTGATACGCATAAACTACGATCATGCTACCGCTGACACTTCACCAATTCCTGGCGCAATAGGATTAGCGGGAGACATTAAAGAGCTCTGGAATGAACTAGTCTAGAACGACCAATTTTGGAGATTCTTTTCGTACACTGACAGCCAAATCAGAATACCAGTATGACCCTGGCGGCAATTATAACGTCGGCAGGGTCATAAGTAAGGTGCTTTATACTACCTAAAATGATCTTCGAATGGGTAAAGCGACGAACGGGATCTGTGATACCATGAACGCACATTCCCCGACGAAAGGCTTTCCATGACTACCGTTATTGCACGACGCACACTCGCGAGTTTATGTATAGCCTTTATTTTGGCTATTTCATTATCTGGTTGTTCTTCAACTGAAAATAACCAATCAGCACAAGAACAACAGTCTGCTTCTCAGGCTCAAACAACAGATCAAAACTCGTCCGAAGACGCAAACAATAGCGAAGGAACCGAAATGCAACCTTCTTCTGATTTTATGCAAGTTGCCATAGATGAAGCTTATCAAGGCATTCAAGCCGGTGACGGCGGACCCTTCGGTTCAGTGATTGTGAAAAACGGCGAAATAGTAGGACAGGGCCACAATCGGGTACTCGCCGAAAACGATCCCACTTGTCATGGTGAAATGGAAGCAATTCGTGATGCCTGCAAAAACTTAGGGACACATGATCTTTCAGGCTGCGAACTCTATACTACTGCTGAACCATGTCCTATGTGTCTAGGGGCAATTCTCTGGTCCAATATGTCGCAGGTATATTATGGATGCACGCGCCAGGATAGTGCTGAAATAGGTTTTCGCGATGATGCTTTCTATCGCCAATTAAATGGGGAAGAAGAAACCGTAAGCGTGCAAGAGTTTGATAGGGAAACCTGTCTTGAACTTTTTAACGACTACGCTGCCGAAGATGCCCAGCGCTACTAATTACCAAAACAGCATATGCTAGAGCGACAATACGTTGTTCATTATATAGTTATCTGCTAAATCACTACTCAATTGTTGCCTCGGCATTTAATTATCACCTTGCTAGGAGTTTCTGTGCGTACACCACGTTCTCGCCTTTCAAAAGGCTTTTCTCTCGAAAAACGTCTCATAGATTGCGAACAAGCTCTAGAACTATATCCTGGTGTTTGGCGAGGCAAATGGAACAGATGGGGTTATGAAAAACCGTACCAACGAATCATTCTTGATCTTGGATGTGGTAAAGGAGAATATACAGTTGCATGCGCAAAACTTCATCCCGATACCCTGTTTATTGGACTCGATATTGAAGTAATTTGTGCTATTAGAGGTGCCGAACGAGCAATCGATCAAAAGATTCCAAATGCAGTATTCGTCTGCGCAAAGGACCCCGAATTAACCGAACTTTTCGCTCCAGAAGAACTCAACGGTATCCTCCTCAACTTTCCCACTCCTTACCCAAAAAAGAAACGAGCGCCGCTGCGCCTAACCTACCTCGATCGCCTCATAACATACCGCAACGTTCTTGCACCAAAAGCCTCCGTTCGTTTGAGAACTGATAGTTTTCCTTTGCGTGATTTCTCCCTAACTCAATTAGAGCTTGCCGGCTACGATTTAAAATGGAAAAGCGACGATGTTCGTAAACTTTTCCCTGATGAACCTCTAAGTGCATACGAACAAAAGCTCACCGCACAAGGAAACACCGTCTACGGGTTTGAAGCGGTGCCAGGCTCTTTACCTGAGCAAATCATACAAACAGCTCCTTTGAGTCTTGTGAGCTATTTACCCGAAAATGTTGAAGACTTAGAATATATTCCTCATGGAATGCAAGGATGCGTGACAAACATGCGTGGCCGTCGTGCTAATCGTAGAAAAAAGGGATTATCCGAATGGACTCGCCCCATTATTTAGCAACGGAAACAAAAGTTCTCTGACATCAAAGCAAATTCAAATAGATTCAATTATTTTATGACCAGAGATGTCATATATAGTTGACATTTACAAAGCGATGCAATATATTGTTGGCATAATGTAAGATATATATTGCATATGGTTTTATTTCATGAATACTCAAAAGAATTTAAAGCTCAAAGTCTCAAGAATGGAAGCGGGTTTATCGCAAGCAGAGCTTGCTCAGTGTGTTGGCGTAACAAGACAAACAATTAGCCTTATTGAATCAGGAAACTACAACCCTACTCTTAAACTTTGTCTTTCAATTTGCAAAACACTCAATAAAACCCTCGATGATTTATTTTGGGAGGAGTAGTAAATGAAACTATCAGAATTAAAACTCATAAAACAATGGCATTCATATGTGGGACCAACCGATGAGCGCCTCGAAAAGGAAAGTTGCAAAATATATCGAACTGGGTTTCTCTTGTTAACTTCAGGCATGCTTCTTTACTTCATTTACGGCCTTACGGCAGACCAAGTAGCATGGGTACACAATATATCGAATGACCCCCATTCAAACTTCCAGACCACTATTTCCCCTCTTTTAATCTGGCTTTTTATTGTTTGTGTTATCTGCGCATTCATCCAAACACGAAAAGGTTTTATTGACACTAATCGTTTTGCCGAGACTGACGAGTTCCCACTTGGATACTTCGCCTTGATTTCTGGACTCGTAAGTACGTTAGCCGTTTTTGTCATCTGGGCTATGAGATGTATTGCCGAATTGCAAATTGTCAGCGCTGATGAAGTATTTTGGATTGCAAACTTAGCTGTAGGAATGGTATTCGGAATCATTCTCTTCGTGCTCTTACTTCTGATATTCTTTCTGTACTACATAAGTGCTAAACATTCTCGAGCACGAATCGAATCAAAACTCAATAAAGAGCAATAGTAAAATAATACCTGATAGCAATATACAAAACGCTTTTGTAGCGCTTGCTCTACCTGAATGTTGCTTGCGAATTATTACGCGCCTGTATATGCCTCCTCTGCAGAGTTGCTGAAATCTTGGGCTTCCAACCACATACGCTCTTCATCAGTTTCTGGTATATCAATTCGCTCCAATTTAAAAACAACGGGACGAGTACCATCGTTGCAACATGCAATCATCATGCGTTCGTCATTTGTCCAACCATGCATAATTGAACCACCCTGAAGTGCTGTGTAGATATAGCGACTGACACAATCCCATGCTTCAGCACACGGAAACTGAGGATCTAAGTCGCGTCCAAAATGCCAAAAATCATCCTTGCCATTTTCACGCTCAAACAGAAATGTTTGACCAACTTCAAAACAGGGACAAGGGCCACTTTGAGGATCCGCTAAATACTTACCTTGCAAATCTTGGAAACATTTTTTATCGAGTACCGTTACTTTGCACGCATGCTTCATAGCTGCTCTCCTCTTTTTGTGATTCCCCCAGATAATTCTTCCAAACAACAGCATAACAGTGCCCCAAATCATCAGATGTGATCTGGGGCTCAAAATCCCATTATTTCTTAGGAAAAGATTTATTCTTCATACAATTCAATGATGGCATCATCTTTGATTACGAATGCCAAACGTGCATCACCTAATGCCTCAGGCCCAAAAATAACACGATCGGCATCATCCATGTAGGTTTCTAGCTTATCCACTTTGTACGCAACATGGGGCTGTTTGGATAAAATCTCTGGGAATCGAGTACCTTCCTCAAACTTTAGATACTCGATCTTATAGTCGTATTCATCAACGCTTTCGTTGACCCAGAACCCTCCCCATTCGTTGTACACCATATTTGGCTTTTTATTAAGAACAGGGATTCCAATATGCATATACTCAGCAGACATTGAAGCCTCCTTATATTCAATCGCTAAACCACAAATCGGTTAGGATAAACGTATAACCACTCCTCTAGCCTATTCCTTAAAGAAAACAGGAGTATGAGCAGGGGTATTCCAAAGGCGTAAGAACTCATCATCCCATTTTGCAATATTCATCTGGAATCCGCCTGATTCTTGAACGGTCAAAATCTCTCCAACCATATTGGCAACTACTTCTACACCGAGCTCTTCAAGATACTCAACCGTATCCTTGTAGAGAATAAGCATTTCCATCATGGTCGTAGCGCCGCAGCCATTAATCATAACGAAAGCCTTGTCGCCTTTTTCAAGACCTACATGCTCCACCAACTTAGGAGCAATCATCCCAACCGTCTCTTTAGAGGAAGCCATTGGAACGCGAACACCGCCACCTTCACCATGCTGACCTGCGCCAATTTCCATCTGGTCTGTCTCGCCTAAATCGCCAAATGACATACCATTTTGGGGATGAGTTGCATCGGTGCTCTTTACCGTAATTGAAGCCATGCTCTCAGCATAGCGCTGAGCAATATCTGCTACTTCATCAAGAGTCTTACCTTCGGCAGCAGCTGCTGCAGCAATATGATATACAGGCACACAACCTGCCAAACCACGCTGATTATCTTCACATTCTTCGTTATAGCGAATCTCTTCACCCGTAATTACCTGACGAACGTTCATTCCAGCTTTCTTTGCAAGCTTCATTGCCTGCTTTCCGGCTAGTTGGTCACCTGCATAATTGAGTGTCAGAAGTAAAACTCCGTGACCCTTATCAGCAAGCTTCATTGCCTCAAAAACCGCTGCCCCATTAGGTGCGGCAAAAATATCACCATCAACTTGAATATCCAGCATGCCCCTACCTACAAACCCCTTTTGTGCAGGTTCGTGGCCAGAACCTCCATAGGTAACAATCGTTACACGATCCGCTTTTTCAAGATCTTTGCTTACTACGGTATGACCGTCTACGGTTAAGATATCTCCATAAGCCAATCCAAAGCCCACAAGCTCTTCGTCAGTGATGGTCTCCTGGCTGTTAATAAATTTTTTCATCATTGGTTTCCTCCTTGTTTTTCGTAATGCACAGCTTCCCCTTATGCTTGTGCAAGACCCCTAAAAAAGCATGCCATCGATACTGCTCCAGCATCTGGCGTACCAATAGTTTTTTCTCCGTAGCTTTTTGCACGACCAAATTTTGAAACAAAATTCTTTGAATTCTCTGCGCCCGCTTCTGCTGCCTGAGCTGCTATTTCAAATAAACCTGCTTCATCGCCTGAATATGCAGCAATTGCTTCACTCGCAGGAATAACCGCATCCATCATGGTCTTATCACCCACTTCGGCACCGCTCATATCGGCAAGTTCTTCTAGCGCGTGAGCAAACATTGCTTTTAGCTGTTCGGTATCTACTTCAGCACCCTCAGGTGCTACCTCCTGCAAACCATCAAGCCAAGTATTCCAAAGGGGAACCGCGCTGCCTCCATTAAGAACCATTACCGCCATGGCAACATCATCAAGCATTTCCTTGATACCGCCATCCGATTCGTCAATTGCCCCTTTTATCGCATTAGCGATCTTGACCATGGTTAACCCATGATCCGCATCCCCAAACTGAGAATCAATTTCAGTAAGTTTGTCTTCGGCAGCAATAACGTTTTCGCTCGCATGAACGAAGCGAGCTGCAAGCTCCTCTTTTGTAATCACTTTTACCCCTCCGAAAGCCTTTGACCCCCATCAAAGCAAAACACTAAACTCTTAAACTTAAATCGACCACTGGAAGTTTCTTCCGTTTAACACTAGATTGGTGCAGCAAAATAGCCATTGCACCAAGCGCATGGCATCCAAGAATCTTCGTGCACAAACAACAATTACGCTATACAGCGCAATACGGCATAGTAATGACGTAAGACCTTACGCATTGCTTCATCGCCTGTATTCAAAAGTTCAACCCAATTGTTTGGATGTTGATCGTATACCGCATCTCGTGCTGCAAGAATAAAGTCGGTGTAGAGATTAACTTTTGCGATACCGCCTTGAGCGCACCTCGCCAAGTTTTCATCACCTGAACCAGAGCCTCCGTGCAGAACAAGCGGAATTTGAAGTGCTGCATTAAGCTCTGCCAAGCGTTCAAAGCTAATATGAGGCTCACCTTTGTACGTACCATGCACGGTGCCAATAGAAACCGCCAAGGAATCTACCCCTGTTGCCTCCACTAATTTCTTTGCCGAATCCACTTCGGTATATACGCTCTCAGACATCGCATGGGGATTATTGCTTTCTTCAGTTCCCACATGGCCAATTTCAGCTTCAACCGTCACCCCATGAGCGTGCGCTAATTGGCAAACCTCTTTAGTAAGAGCTATGTTTTCCTCCAAAGTTTTACTGGAAGCATCAATCATGACCGAAGTAAAACCACATCTAATTGATTCTTCTACCGTTTCCAATTTGGTGCCATGATCTAAGTGAAGCGCCACAGGTGCATCCGTTTTTTCCGCATAGTACTTGCCCAACAGCGCAGCTTCTTCAATGCTTAACTGCTCCAAATGAACTTCCGCAAAACTCAAAATCAAAGGAGCATTAAATTCCTGGGCTACTTGCGCATAAGCACGAACGGAATTTGAATCTACAAAATCAGGTGAAGGAATAGCGTAGCCTTCCTTCCATGCCTTTTGAAGCATTTCATTTGAACTTACCAGCATATACAATCCCCTTCTTCAGCGTAATTCCCCACCGTACGCCTTTTAATTACACTCAAGCAACAAAGATAAGGTATCCCATTAACCCCATCCATGCGTGAATGTACCAAAATTATATCTTCCAAGCAGGTACGATTCTAGGAACTTTCAAATAGGTAAGCACCGCGAACAGGCTCTTATCGCCAAATCTTCTTTTAGAGATTGACAAACAACAAAACTTAACGACTGCAGTAAATGAGCATCCCATTTCAACTCATTGCAAAATAAGTGTTAAACGAGCCGTCTAGTCCCATGGTTGCAAAAAGCGCCGCCTTATACTCATAAATAAGACAATAACCTACAAGCGAAGCGACTTTTCATGACCGACTTCAACACCCCGCCAACCAAAGACGAAATACAATATGCCAGAGATGTCATACAAGGTAAACGCAAATGGGATGCGCGGATTATTATTGGATTTGCCATTTTCGGTGCACTTTTTGGGATCCTTGTTGGTTTTTCTAGCGCTCAAGCAAATAATGAATCTCTTGATATTGGTTTTACTTTGCTATGTTCGGGAATATGCGCAGCAACACTTGCAATAGTATCCATGCTTGTTCTTAACTCTATTCGATCAATAGGTGCTCTATGTAAGGTGTGGCTACCAGCACGCATTCTGGTCGGAATAGCCTGTCTGCTACTCGTTTCCCGAATAGTGCAAAAGATAGCGTTTTGGGTATTTTTCCCCTCTGAATTTATCGCCGATGTTGTATTGAGTGTACTTTTTTTAATCTTCTATATTTTGTTGTTCAATATTGGACTGCGAATTATTTTTGCCCTCTATTGTTTGATCACTGGCAAGGATGAAGATGAAATAATGACTCGTGCTATTGCCGCTAAAACCAATAAAAAGAAATAATGCGACATGTTATTTTCTTTGAGAAGGTGACGGTTATCCTCGTTTCAAATGTTATTCCAGCTCTTTTTTCTTGTGCTATTTCGACGTTCGTTCGTATTAAGTTCTGCATGCCGTCTTTCTTTTCAGGGACCTTATCCCTTTTCTCACTTAAGCACTATTTCGTATAGAATTGTGTCTATCTCATTCGCTCTATGCTAAAAAATACTTTAAGCATTACCCAACATAGGCCCATGCTATATCGGAGGTCGAACTAACATCATGAAAAAAGCTCGCTACTTAGAACTACTATCGCATTCTTTTCCCACTTCACGCCAAGCCGCAAGCGCAATAGCTCACTATTCCGGAGAGCTATCACTTCCAAAACCTACTGAACTTTATATATCTGATATTCATGGTGAATATGAAGCATTTGCCAACATTTTAAGAACTGGCTGCGGAAGTTTACAGCGCGTTATAAACGAAGCGTTTGACCAATCGCTAACCGATCAAGAAAAAGCAGCTCTTACCTGTCTAATTTGTTATCCGCAAGAAAAAATGGACTGTGTTCTATCCGACGAAGTTGAAACCGCAGCATGGTACGAAGAATCCATTTCACAACTATTAGTTTTGATTGACTATCTTTTACTTACTCATTCCAATCGCGAATTAGCCGATGCGCTTCCTGAAGAATTTACCGTTCTCACCCAAGACTTGCTCTCGCTTGATTACCCAACCGAAATCGTCTCATCGCTCATCGCAACCAACACCGCAGCTCCTTACCTGGAAGCTTTGTGCCTTGCAGTAAGAACTTTGCTCGTTGGCAAGCTTCATATGGTAGGCGATGTATATGACCGCGGTCCTTTTCCTGAACTGATCATGGACGAGCTTGCAAATTCGCCCCGTATCGATATTCAATGGGGCAACCACGATATTGTTTGGATGGGAGCTGCGCTTGGCCAGCGCGGTTGCATTGCTCATGTTGTACGCAACTGTGCCCGCTATGGAAATCTGTCCATCCTAACCGATGCCTACGGCATAAATATTTTACCCCTAGCCAACTTTGCACTTGAAGCCTATCGTGACGATCCCTGTGTTGGGTATGGACTAAAGGGCAACCCTGCTCTTTCGCAACAAGAATATGATCTCAATGTAAAGATCCAAAAAGCGATGGCTATTCTGCAATTCAAAGTAGAAGCAAAACATATCGATGACAATCCTTCTTTTAACCTGGAAGATCGAAAATTACTGCATAAAATTAACCTCGAAACTAATACGGTAGAAGTAGATGGTGTTGAATACGCAATTACCGATACGGTATTCCCTACCGTCGATTGGACAGATCCCTACAAACTAACCGACGAAGAAGAAGCGGTTATGTGCTCGCTTGAGCAAGCCTTCCTTAATTGTGAAAAGCTTCAATGTCACATGGCGCTCCTTCTTAAAAAAGGTAGCTTATATAAAATCGAAAACAATACGCTTATGTATCATGCCTGTGTTCCCCTTAACCCTGATGGAACACTTAAAGAGGTAAACATCTATGGTAAAACCTACAAAGGAAAAGCGCTTTTTGATGCCGTAGACAAATATGTACGCGATGCCTTTACCGCCAAAGATCCTGAAAGCCGCAAGCGTGGTTGTGATTTGCTTTGGTATCTCTGGCTGGGAGAAGGATCGCCTTTATTCGCAAAAAGTAAGATGGCAACGTTCGAAATTTATCTGATCGAAGATAAAACAGCACGTAAAGAAGTAAAAAACTCTTACTACTCGCTCCTTGAAGATGCCGAAGTTCTTGATGCGATTTTTGAAGATTTCGGTATGAACCCTGAAACCGCACGCATTGTATGCGGTCATACGCCTGTCAAAGTAAAGGATGGCGAAGATCCCGTTAAGTGTGGTGGCAAAGTCATTATTATTGACGGCGGAATGTCTAATGCCTATCAATCTACCACTGGCATTGCAGGTTTTACCTTGGTCTCTGATGCCAAAGGAATACGTCTTGTATCTCATCAGCCTTTTGTGGGAAGCGTTGCTGCAATTCGAGAAGATAAATGGGTTGAATCAACTGAACGGATCATTAGCGAGGCAGACCACACACTTCAAGTTGCCGAAACTGATGCAGGAAAACACCTCAAAAAGCGTATTGCTGATTTAGAAAAACTAATTTCTGCTTATCGTAAAGGAAAGATTGCAGAACAAATATAAAAGTAGAATGAGCGCCTGCTTAAGCGTACAACCAATGCTCTAAACAGGCGCTCTTTGAATTTACTTTGAATATATAGCTCTGATGCTCTTTGCTTTTTCTAAATAGGATCGCTGTATAAGCCCTTTTCACCCTCGTCGGCATTATGAACATCAAACGACGCACGCCTGTTCCAATGATCAACTGCTTCTTCGTAGGTAGGCTGTTTTGTCTCTGCTTCATAACCGCACTTGTCGCATGCAACATAGTAGGATGGTTCACCACTGTCACTATCAAACCATTCAGAAACATGAACTTCAGGACTTCCGCAATACGGACAAATATTCAATCCAGCCATTTCCCATCCCTCCTTCAGCATTTGAAATGCGAGAAATAAGCTTCTTTAAGTCTTGCACCAAACCTTTAAATCCCCTTTTGCTTAGTGCAATTTTCTCTATTCCTATTGTATACCTTATAGCCATGCCGTAGGACTGGATTAATCCAGGTATTAATCCAGGTAGCACCCCAAACCAAAACGAGAATGACGCTACATCGTAAGCATCATGCAGCCCGTACCAAGCAAAATTGCCAAAATCATTTTGCCAAAAGCCTTATAGGATCTACCTAAGCGACCCATTCTTGGCTCGCTGTCCCTGTATGGCTTGTCGTGCATACGAATAGCAACAGAATCAGTTAGCAAAAAGCCGCACATTTTAACGAATTGCACAAACGCATAGATATAGAAAATTAAAGCGATGAATTCCATAGAGTATTCCTTTGCCTAAACAGTACCAACAAATTTCAGCAAGCCGCCGATTCAGACATTCTCAGACGACAAAGTTTAGCCCTATCTCGTTTTAGGCCCATTATGTCCTTGAAGAGGCACATCAGACAAATCATCGCGTGCAACGACCGTATATTTAGGCATAGTAATTGTGAATCTCCCTTTTTCATCTAAACGAGAAAGATCAAGTCGCCTCTTGCTACTAGGATGATCCACTACAATTGTTCGAGGCTCAGTCGCATAGTAGCTATCCGACACCGTACCAGTGATATCAGTACCTACCAAAAACAAATCTGGATTATCCAAGATAAACAAAACATCAGAAGGACTAAGCAGTGAAGGCGTGCGCACTGCAACAGGTCGATCCGAATTAGGATCTTGAACACAAATGAAAAGCTTATACGTGTCGAAATCTTGTACTTGCCTATTGAAATAACTTACTACTTTAGTTATTTCGTTAGGCTCTAATGGATTTTGAGATACTGGATAGCCTTGATATCTCGAAGAATCCTGAGATCTTGCAGGATTCTCGGGATAATCGTAACTCGGATATGCAGATTCCCGAGAAGGCGAATATGAAGAGTCGTAGGAAGAAGTTCTACAATACGAGCTACGCCCGTAAGAACTGCCAGAAACGTTTTTGTTAAGAAATTCTTCTATGATTTTTCTACCGAAGCCAAACATGCGATATTCCTTTCCGAACTAGAAACGCCAAAATCACTAAAATGCCCCAAAAATATATAAAGACCTCGGTAAGATCAATCAATCATTTATATTGTTCCTTATCTTGCGATTTTAAACAATACCCTTTCTGCCATTTATTCCGATCCTTGCAAAAAGTGATACGACACGAATCGCAAGGACAAGTGATTCCACTTTGAATTAGTATCATAATTACGCTATGAATATTGATTCAGAAAATATCAAACACACCTCAAACACCACGGAAGCTATGAAGGACAACTCCCCTTCAGTAGTCCCACCCGCTTTAATCATTATGCTTGCCGTTGCTTCGGGTATGGCAGTAGGTAATCTCTACTGGGCGCAGCCTCTTTTAGCTCAGATCACTCACAGTTTTGGCATAGATACTGCTCAGGGTGGCTTTTTAATAATGGCAACTCAGATCGGATACGCTCTAGGCCTTTTCTTTATAGTCCCGCTTGGTGATGTTCTCCATCGTCGCAAGTTAATATTTACTATGATGCTGCTCACCGTAATTGCCCTTATAGCAGTTTCTCTGGCACCTTCTTTTGCAGCGCTTGCTTTTTCTCTCGGCTGTTTAGGTTTAGTGACCATTTCAGGTCAAATAATCATGCCCTTAACTGGCGATATATCGAGCCCAACTGAGCGAGGCAAAAACGTAGGCATTATTTCTGGCGGAATTACGATTGGTATTTTATCTGCACGAACCATAAGTGGCCTGGTTGCCGATGTGTTTGATTGGCGCGCAATTTATCTTTTTGCAGCAGGAATTAATATTATTTTGGCTTTCATTATTGTCCGCATGATTCCTGAAACACCCGATCGGGAAAAAATATCTTACCCAGCCCTTATTCACGATGTATTTCATACCCTTCACACCACCCCAACCCTTATCCCTTTAATGATGATTGCGGCGTGTTCATTTGGCATTGTATTCAATATTTTTTGGACATCGGTTACCTTTCTGCTTTCAGCAGAGCCATTCCATTATTCAACTTTTCAAATTGGCCTAGTAAGCTTAACCGCAATTACGGGAGCACTCGCCGCCATGAAAGTAGGATCATTGCAAGATCGTGGATTGGGGGTTAAAGCAACAGGTGTTTTTCTTGCCCTTAATTTGACATGCATTATCCTTGCAGATTTATTTGCAGAAACTTCAGTAATTGTTCTAATCGTGCTTGCGGCAATTTACTCACTCGCCAACCAAAGCGTTTCGATTTTGAATCAATCACGCCTGTTTTCTCTTAATCCAACCAAACGAAGTCGTCTCAATACCTGTTTTGTAGTTAATAATTTTATATTCTGCGCAATTGGTAGCACCCTCGCCTCAATACTTTGGAATATAGGAGGTTGGCATGCAGTTATGACTGGAGCTGCTATCACTCTCGTAGTCGCCCTAATAATCTGGGCGGCATCATACAAATCATCAAAAGCATTCGATGAGAAAACTCATCTTCAAGAAAAAGTTCGGTAGCAAGCCGCCAGAAAATCAAAGGACCAGAAACAAGCGCTAGCACTTCTACCTGGACATATGAAAACAGAATAAACCGAATACTACGCGCAAACTACAGTACGGCATTCTTTATCCAAGTGTCACCCTTAGCGCGTAAACCATTAGCAATCCCTCTGCAGCCCATAAGAAAGACTCCCATCACCAGCCAAAGCGCCGCTATACGAGCCAAATCATCTGGCAAATATGGCCCAATAGCAAATACCAAGACTACCAATGCAGCAATATGCACAAGAGCTGACGCTCCACACGTAAATGCCAAGTAGCGAAAATCACCTGCTCCAATCAAAATACCATCGAGCGCCCACATCCAACCCTGAAGCGGCATCAGAATACCAACCACGATCATTCCAGTTGTTACCAGTGTTTGAATAGCAGGATTAGGAGAAAATAGCGACCCCGCAACTAATCCTAACATTGCAAAAACAACCCCAATAATAATTCCTGCGATAAATCCTGCTCGCGCTGTTTCTTTTGTTAGATTACGTGCACGATCATACGCTTGCGCACCTAACTCTGCCCCAACAAGGGTTTGACCCGCTATCGCTATAGAATCAAGAGCATTCACCGTAAAGTTCCAAGCCGCATTTACCACTTGATAAGCTGCAAGTATTTCAGTGCCCATGGAAGCTGCAGCCATCACACTTGCCACTAAAGCCAAACGAAGAGCCAATGTTCTTACAAATAAAGGAAAACCATCACTTCCCGCAGAAACAATCCCGCTCGCAGACGGTTTAAGAGAAGCTCCTCCTTGCACAATCCAACGCAGCGCAGGAACAAGCAGAAAGATGCCCATAAACCACTGGGCAATTGCCGTAGCAATACCAGATCCAGCAATACCCCAGCCCCAAACGATTACAAACAAAATATCAAGCACGGTATTAAGAGCTGCACCACTCACTGCAGCAACCAAGGTGATATTCACTTTTTGCAACCCTCTAAAAATACCATTCGATGCATAAACTAATAACATCCCAGGAACTCCAAGCAAAACCATTTGAGTGTAAATAGTTGCCTGTTGAAGGGTTTCTCCCTTTCCGCCTAAAAAGCTACAGAGGAGCTCGGCAAAGACAAAAAGCAGTACGGCTAATACTAATCCGATACTTAGTGACAGCCATAAACTGTTCATGCCAGCTTGCAAGCCTTCACGTTTTCTTCCTGCGCCGAAAAGACGAGCAACCTGTGATGTAGTGGAATATGCCAGAAATACACAAAGCCCAACTGCCGTCAGGACAATGGTTGATCCCAAAGATAATCCTGCCAATGCAGAATCGCTAACATGTCCCACGATTGCTGTATCAATTAGAACAAAGGTCGGTTCTGCGATTAGCTGACCAAACGTCGGAATTGCTAAAACAAGAAGCTTTTTATTGGTTGAAGGAGTTGTCGTATTCGTTTTCGTATTCATAGGAGCCATTGTAGCAGCCCGTCTTAAACAACAAATTCCCAACATTTATCACTATGTAGACTACGTACAAAATCCTGCTTCGATATAATTCAGATAAAACAATAGCGCCTGATCATGTGCGAGGGATTATTATGACTACAGACAATCCAAAAGCCACAGATAATAAAACAAATGAAAACTGTTCAAAAACTACTAATCTCGAAACACAAGAGCCTGAAATAATTGATGTCACTCCACTTGATTTAGATCAAAACAGCAAGGCCTTCGGGGATAAAAACGGCGATGTTTTTGAGCAGGTAACAGCAAAATACTACGAAGTCACAAGCGCCATAAGCGATAATTCGTCAACTGTCTCACCTGGTGATAATAACTCTGAATCCGACGTGCGGAACAACACTACCACCAGTAAAGTAACAGCTACAGCAGAATCTACCAATGATCCTGTTACCGTGATCCCTGATGTTATCCCAGTCGATGGAGAAGAAATTCCCGCATCACAAACACAAAAAATCAAAGGTGCAGCCCAAATGGCAGCAGGTGGCGCCCTTGCGGTTGCAGGCGTACCCCTCCTTATTCTACCGGGTCCTGGTGCAGTCTTTATCGTGGGCGGCGTCGCACTTGCAAGCAAAGGTCAACGGAATTTTTCTGGACGAGCAGCTTCTCCTCTTGAAGCTAAGCTTGATACTGCCGCAGCTAAGATGGCAGAAATTGCAAAAGAACAAGCAAAGCAAGCCGCCCAAAATGCAGCAAAAGAAGCTCCCCATGTTGCAAAAAATATTGCGCAACAAATTCCTATTGCCGCAAAAAAGGCTGCAGATACGGCACCTGTAGTAGCAAAGAAAGTAGCAGATACAGCACCTATCTTGGCTCAAAAAGTTGCGGACACCGCACCTGTTGTTGCCAAAAAAATCTCAGAAACAGCACCAGTAGTGGCTAAAACTATCGGAGATAAAGCACCTATTGCAGCAAGAAAAGTGAGCAAATCAGCACCTGTAGTTGCCGAAAAAGTAAGCAAGCAGGCACCTGAAATTGCCCGAAAAGTCGCCGATGGAGCAGCGACAGTGGCAAACGCCACCATAAAAGCAGCGCCTATCATTACTGACAAAGTTGCAAAGTCAGCCCCTCGAGCTGCAGAGAAAATGGCGCAGACTGCTCCCAAGGTTGCTGACAAGGTAATAGCGGGGACACCCGTGGTTGCAGAAACAGTATCAAAAGCCTTAGTAAAGGGTATTTCCCTTGGAGCAGACTTGCTCAAACAGGCAGGAAATAAAATTACCGAATCCAAAACCGATTCAGAGCATACCCACTCGAACACACTTCATACGAAGTAATACAAAAACAAACCCAAGGATTAAACAAGGAATAGTTCCTCCCACGGAAAAGGAAATACCCCAATCCGAGATAAATAATCCGCAGACGCTGGTGCCAATCGTGGTGCCAAGATTGGTTGTGGTCAGAAATAACCCATTTATAAAGTCAGGGGCATCAGGGGCAGAACGAGACACCATAAACTGATCAGTGGTATTTGCTACACCCACCACAATTCCAAGAAGCACGACGACTATCGCAGCAAAAAGATTATTTGCTTCTGACACTAAAAGCAGCACATAAAGCAGAATGAGCAACAAGGGTCCAACGATCATAGTTTTATAAGGGGCTCTACCAAGTGTCTTTCCCGCAATGATATTCCCTGCAACATTAGAAAGCCCATATACCAACAGCAAAGCACTTACTAAAGCAGCATCCAACCCAATGGAACTACCAAGAAATTCTGCCATGAAGCTATAAAATCCAAACATCGCTGCATTAATCGCTCCTGCCGCAAGGAGAGAAACTAGAACTACAGGACGCTTAAGAACGGCAATTTGCTTGCCATACGAAAGGGGCTCTTTTACAGGCATCGAAGGAATAGCTATAACGCTAAGAACAAATACCGCAATTGTAACCGCGGCAAAGAAGCTCATGGCAGCTGGAAACGAAATATAATCAGCCAGCATACCTGCAATGGGCGCACCAACAACCATACCCGCTGAAACACCAATAAAAACCTGCGCTGAAGATTTTGCGCGCTCTTCAGGAGCGGCACCCGTATGCTGAGCAAGAGCCATCGCCATTGACACATACAAAGGATGAAACGCAGCAGGGATCACTCGAGCAGCAACAAGTATTTCAAAAGTTGGTGCAAACACGGACACCACATTACAAAGAGAAAAAACGCCGAGCGACAGAAGCATCACTTTCTTACGATTAATTTTCGAAAACAAAAGCGGCATAGTAGGGCCCGCGAGAGCGACAACAAGAGCAAATCCACTGACAAGAAGCCCTGCGTCAGGAATTGAGACACTAAACCTTTCCGAAACATAAGGAATAACACCTACTATGCCCATCTCAGTATTGAGAATGCTAAATACGCCCATTGTTAAAATGAGAACCAGCGTCTTGTTGTTTACTTTTTTCACGAAATTCCTCTATCTAAATACGGAACAAAACACCAAATGGCTACATAAAATCAGCGAATCTATCAATTGAATTTTGCCCAGTATAAGAAGAATTAACTTATATGTATAATACTTATATCTGATTTTTAGCTATTACATGATGTTATACTTCATGAGATGAGATCATCAAAACCGTTCGCTTCTTGCTTGGCATAAAAAGCGTTCGCCTTACGCTTGCCTTTACACTCGGAGGTAGCTTCCATGGAATTTCGCTCGCTACGCTATTTTCTTATGATTGCTCGAGAGGGAACCATTTTAGGTGCCGCAAAGGTACTTCATGTATCCCAGCCTGCCCTTTCTCGCCAAATGAAAGATCTCGAACGAGAACTCGGTTGCACGCTTTTTACTCGAGGTAGTCGCCGCATCGAATTAACCGAAGCTGGAATACGCCTGCGCAAACGCGCTGAAGAAATAGTCGATCTAATGGAGCGCACTGAATCGGACTTCCTTGCTTCAGGAGACACCATCACGGGTGAAGTTCGTATTGGAGGGGGCGAAACCCCTGCGATGACCTTTATTGCAGAAGCTATAGAGCAAGTTTTATCGGAATACCCTCACCTATCATTTAATCTCTACAGTGGCAACGGCGTCGATGTTGGAGAGCGTCTTGATATGGGACGCTTGGATTTTGGCTTGTTCGTCGGGAATGTAGATCATGATAAATATGAAGCGCTAAAGCTTCCCATGAAAGACACCTGGGGCGTCATTATGCGAAAAGACAGTCCTCTTGCCTCGCACACCACCATCAAGCCTGATGATCTGTATAATCAACCACTTATTCTTTCCCAGCAGGCTCTAAATGATATGTCTTCTTGGTTTGGTAAAAATGCCGACAAACTCAACGTTGTTGCAACCTATAATCTCCTCTACAATGCATCGATTCTAGTATCTCAGGGTATTGGATACGCACTAAGTCTCGATGGTTTAGTAACTTCTTCAACTAACGAAAATGCTCTCTCTTCATCAGTAGGAGAAACACGATCACAAATGCTCGATATCACTTTTCGTCCTCTTGAGCCACCGCTAAAAGCTGATATCTTTATTGCCTGGAAACGCTATCAGAGTTTTTCTCCTGCCGCCGGAGTTTTTCTAGAAAAGATAAAAGAGATGTGGCAATAATCGCATAGATACGACGTTACTTACCCTGCTTCATCTAACAATTTCCGGTGTACACGTACCTCAAATGCTTCCGCGCAACCTCAGCTAAATGATAGACAGATTGAATAGGCGTTGGCGCTATCTCCTTCATTTTGTAGCAAGGGAAAAAACGGCTAACATGGTAAGGAATTTCAGGATTGAGCGAAGCTAACCAACTCGATAACGCATCGATTTCTTCCTCTGAGTCGTTCATGCCTGGCACAATAAGGGTAGTTACCTCTATATGGCAAGTCGAACACTGCGCGAAAAGCTCTATTGAATGCATAACCGTTTCAAGTGAACCACCCACAAAGGAATAAAAATCTTGGCTAAATCCCTTCAAATCTATATTAACGGCATCCAAATAAGGTAGCAGCCTCTCAAGCATTTCAGCATTAATCATGCCGTTACTTACTAACACATTCATAAGTCCTGCTTCATGAGCAAGATATGAACAGTCGAATACATACTCGAAATTAATCAGAGGTTCATTGTAGGTATAGGCAATGCCAACATTTCCTTTCGGTTTTAGACGAAGTGCTTCGTCAATCAATTTTTCTGGCGATACTTCCTGCCAGGAAACATCATCAATACCTACTTGAGAAATTGAAGCATTCTGACAAAATGCACAATGTAAATTGCAGCCAAATGAGCCAATGGATAAAATCCTACTTCCCGACATAAAACGCGCAAACGGCTTCTTCTCTATAGGATCAAGCGCAAGACTGGTAACCTTCCCATATGAATCACTTACCACCTCGCCATTCCGTGCACGCCTCGCACGACAAGCTCCCACTTGACCTTCTGCAAGAACACAGGAATTTGAACAAAGCGAACAATGCGCCCGCTCCTTTTTAGGTTTCTCCTCACGAGGCTTCATGTCGAATCACTTCAAAACGCTCGAGCTGGACATCGTAATCATCTACCCGTATACCTGCTTTTTGTTTAGCTATTGCAACTTGCTGTGCCACTGAATCTACTCCTTCAAGATCGGGAAGCAGCAGCCCGCGCTTATAGCCTTTCGTTACCACCACCCCATAACGACAAGGGTCCAAATCAGCTTCCGAATTGATGGGCTCTGGCTCAGTAAGCACATCAACGCTTACTTCGAGACAATCAAGCTCATCTACCTGAATTGCCGGAAATCGCGGATCACGAGTAGAAGCCGAAATACCGTTTTGAATTATCTCCTGAGCAATGCTTGATGTAGTGGGTACGATAGTGCCAATGCAGCCTCGAAGCTCTCCATTCTTGTGAATAGAAACAAAGACTCCTGCTTGTTGTAAAAGCATTTCATCGGGCAAAGCGTTTTGCCACTCGTCAGTAAGTTCAAGTGGTTTTCCAGTACGAAGATATGTTTCGATTGAAGCACAAGCAAGTCTTACATAAGGGTCAGCACCAAAGTCTCCAGAACTAGCAGCATCAAACCGCTCAAAAGCAGCAACTGCATAACCAACCCCAAAAGGCCCCTCGTAGCTGAGAAGTTCTGCTTGATAGGCACCAAACAAAGGTTTTTCAGATGCATGAAAACTCGCTGAAGCGTTTTTACGCGAACTTTTCGTAGAAGAAATTTCCTCTAAAGCCCCTGCCATTATCTGGAACGAACGAACTCCGCACTCCGCTGCAGAATCACATATCTGTTCGTCTAATTCAAAAAGACCCTTAAGGTTACCTTGTTCGAACAGATCGCAAAGACCCTTGTCAAGCTTTGGTCCCTCGGAAGCAAACCCATAAGGGCCGTCCGCTTTTAACTTATGAGACAAATCTCCACTTGCAACAAAAACACAAGATCGGCCAACTACCTCTATTGCCTCCGCAATCACGTGACCAAAGCTTCGATGAATATCAGCAGAGAGACCCGATAACCCTACGCGCACCAAACGATAGTTCGGCCTTATTCTGGCTTCTCTATACGCTTGCTCAATGAAATACAGCGGAATAAACGTAGCGTGATCCATCCTCTGATCACGCCAACTACTCGGAGCAGTCACTATATTATTTCGTTGAGCATGCTCGACAATAACCTGACTAAGCTCAGTATCAATTCTCACTTCTAGCTGCGTTTGTGGCGCACCGAAGACATCCATATCTCCTGATAAAGTAATATGACTAGTCACGTGAAACCCATCTCGATATGCAGTCACATGAGGTGAACTTACCACGATAGTTTCCGGACACAAAGCTACAATCCTACGAGCTACTTCTTTGTAAGCACTGATTGTTTGCGCTATACCTTGCTCCTCCCCACGTCCAACCGAAGGAATGATGAGCGGCGGATGAGGAACTACATACCCTGCTTTGATGCCCATACTTGCCTCCCTGCTTTAGAGGAATATCTTTGCTTGTTTAGATAATCTCGAAACCTAGACTACTCTCATCGCAGCACTACACTGGGATTGCGACGCGGTGCTGTACGCTGGTATTTCACATCGGAATAGCCCATAAGCATACATACCACCAGGGGCTTCTCTTCCAAATCCATATCTAAATACGCTTGAATATCTTCCATAGCCGCAATAGTACGCCGCAAATAACCGTTATAAAGCACCCCGATGTCCAAGGTAGTACCCACCATCTCAATCGCCGAAGCCGCCAAACCTGCATCCACAGGATCTGGAGCTTGAATACATAAGACCGCAGGAGCATTTCGGAATAGATAATCTTGAGGATGTTCTCCTTCTCGTAAATTCAAAAAGTTTTGTACGCTTTCTCGAGGAATAGGTAATTCTCTCTGCTCCTCGAATGCTGAACGAAGATTACTCCATATTGTCTGCTTTAAGTCTTCTAGGCTGTCCTGGATGAATACAAAACGGCACGCCTGAGCATTCTTTGCCGTAGGGGTATGCGCTGCCGCATCAATAAGAAGGTGCAGATCATCATAAGAGAGCGGTTGCTCCTTAAATTGTCTTACACTTCGACGAAATTTTATGGTGTTGAGCATATTTTGAGTAGGAATATCAAAGGTCTCAGAATGATATTCAATAGGTTCATCGCTATAAACCGAAATCGAAGGAGCAGCCTGGGGACAAATCGCAATACAATGCCCACATTGCAGACACTCATCACAAACTTGGGCTTTACCTTGGGTTATTGATAAAACTCCAGAAATACAATCAGACACACATGCTCCGCAGCCCGTGCAGAGATCTTTATTGATGCGAATCATGGTGAACTCCTTTTAAATCGGTTAACTCTAATATGAAGCCTTTAGAAATTCATGTTTTCGAAGAGCTTAGAACTATCGAAATTGCTCGTTTATCGTATTCGTCTTGATACTTCAGTATATATCGCTTCTTTAAAGCTGCCACCATAGAGAGACAAAACAACGTCATACAAGTCACCCACCAACGTGATTCCTTGCTCTGTGGCAAACGTATGAAGCGCATCATAGGCGGCAAACATAGGATTATCTTCTGAAGAAGAAAAGTCTCCTGCAACAATTTCCGGAGTTTCTCCCTCATCATCGACGAGCATTGTTAAATCAATGCGATTAAGCCATTGGAGATAGGTGCCCGCTGGCTTCACTCGTAATCGCGACGATTCAATTCGCCTCGGTATACATTCTTCAGCGCAGAAGCCTCCCGCATAATCACCTGATACAACATGGGCTTCATCAATTCGATAAGCTTCTTGAAATGTTGCCGTCCAACCTTGATTTTCGCAATACGATACATGGTCTATGAGGGAAGATATGAAATCATCTTCTTTACCCTGGATATACGCCACCGATGTTTCGAGAAAAAACTCCTCTGGACATTGAACTATCCGCCACCTATATCCTTCGGGTGTGATACAGATTGAATCATCGAACCAAGAATCAAGTCTTTGAGCTTGATTAAGTGCCCCTTTTAGTACCTGCTGTTTTCGTTCCAATTCATTGATTTGCTTATCAATAGATTCAATTCTTTCTTCCAGTAAAACCTTTAACGACGAACTTGAAGGATTCATTAAATAAGTTCGAATCTGACTGAGTGACAAACCCGTACTTTGAAGTGCTGAAATAAGAGCATAATCAGCAAACTGGGTAAACGCGTAGTAGTTATACCCATTCTTTGCGCGGATTGAAGGAGAAAGCAAATCTATTTTGGCATAGTGACGCAGGGTCTCTTTTGTGGTGCGACACAATTGAGCGAACTCTCCCGATTTTAATAAAGGGTCCATGCTATCCCTTCTTAATCAAGATCAAAGAATATCAAAAAGGTGCTTGACCATGTTGTTACCCCACAGTTTATCGTAAGAATCGCCGTAAGAACAATGCGTAAAACGAAAGAGTAGCTATGAAACACTCAAAACCAGAAGCACCCGAAGAGACAAATGCTGCAGGTAATCCTCTTCCCCGCAATTGGATTTCCGTTATTGCCATTATCTGGTGCGGTCAAGCGCTTTCTATCTTCGCAACCGTAGCAGCAAGTTTTGCCGCTATGTGGTACATCACAGAAACCACCTCTTCAGCAATATGGCTCTCGTTGGCATCTATGGCTGCTCTTTTGCCAGTTGCTCTCTTGAGTCCCTTTGGAGGAGTAGCAGCTGATCGGTACAATCGAAAACATGTCATTATCCTAGCTGACGGAAGTGCTGGCATCTTCTCATTCATTCTTGCTCTGGTAATTATGTCGGGTCATTTAAGCGTGCCGTTGATGCTTCTTCTTTTAGCTGTGCGTACCGGCGGGCAAGCCTTTCACGGCCCTGCTATGTCTGCTCTCATGCCTCACCTTGTACCTGAGCGGCATCTTATACGCATAAATAGCATGGATCAAACTATAACCAGTTTATCCTCTATCATTGGACCCGCATTAGGCATTCTCTTATACACCTTTATTGGATTACAGGGAGTCATGCTTCTTGACGCCGCCTGTGCAGCTCTTGCCTGCTGCTGTCTTGGTGCAGTTCGCATTACCTTAAATTCCCCCCATGCTTCTGAACGGAAATCAGTTCTTCAAGAAATGAAAGAAGGTTGTCATTTCATTCTTCGCGATAAAGGATTACGCAACCTTATGCTTCTTGTCATGTTTACTATGCTCTTATTTATGCCCGTAGCATCTCTAGACCCCTTGATGACCTACGAACACTTTAAAGGTGATGGTTTTCAAGCTTCTTTAGTTGAAGCGGTATTTGGAGTCGGTCTGCTGGTCGGATCTGCCGCAATTCTCATTTGGGGCGGCGGATCACGACGGGTACCTTTAATTATCGTTTCGGGAATAGTGCTCGGTCTTTCCCTTGCCGCTTGTGGCTTTTTACAATCAGATCAATTTCCTTTATTCGCCGTTCTTGTAGGAATAAGTGCTGCAGCAATCGGCTGCTACAACGCACCTATTATGCCTATACTGCAAAAACGAACCCCTGATGAAAAATTCGGTCGCGTTATGGGCATCTTTTTAGCAGGATCTTCTTTAGCTGCACCTATAGGGCTTTCTTTCTCTGGCTTTATTGCTGAAGCAATTGGCATAACTACCTGGTTTATAGTGTGTGGTACGTTAGTTGCTCTCTGCTGTGCGCTTGCTTGGTTTAGTAAAAATATTCGCGCACTCGACGCCAATAATGAAACGGAAAGCAACACCTAGGCTCTTACAACAAAAGTTGCCTTTTACACACGAAAAGGCAACTTGGCCTCTTCAGGTAAACTTTTACGCTTAATCGCTTCAGAGTTTTCCTTCACAAACCAAGTTGCCTTGTTAAACACCAAGGATAGGTAAGCACAAACCTATTTCGTTTCCATTGCTTGTTCCATAATATTAAGTGCCTTCATAATGTTGCGACGACTGAGGGTGCCAACGAGTTTCCCCTCGTGAATCACTGGGGCTTTCTTAATCTTTTTGTCGGATAAAGTACGGAATGCTAAGTCTGCGTGCTCATGCGCTTCTACCGTAATGACCGATTTTGTCGCAAGGCGCATCGCATCAAGATCATATACCGACCTAATACGATCCTGAAAGCTATCGGTCTCCAGCATAATGATGTAGCTCACACCATCGGTTTGAGAAGATTCATGACGCGACAAATACTTTAGTATGTCGCCATCAGAAAGAAAGCCAACCACTTTACCCGCATCATCTACCAAAGGAACGCCATTTGTTTCGGTTTCTTGCATAATTGCGATTGCGTCACGAATTTTCGCCGTTGCCGGAAGAGTGCTTGGGTTTGTGTTCATGATATCTGAAACCAACCAAGGACGATCAATTCCTGGAATTGCACCCGATTCCACCGCTGCACTCATGGACGTTTTCTTTTTATCGCGAACAAATATCAATATCAAAATTGCGATTACCGAAATAAGAAGCAGCATGCCAATGAAAGCAAAATGGCAACCGATATACGATACTTCTTGAGCAGGCATTTCTGGTGTCGCATATAACGACGATAACGCCGTTAGGCTAACTACAAAAGCGGTACCTAAAGAACTTCCCACCTGTTCAATTGTGGCAATAATTGCATTACCGTGCGGGAGTTCGTTGTTAGGAAGAGAATTGATACCCCATGTATTAAGCGGAGTGATAAGCGCCTGAATACCCAGCGTAACAATGGTGTATGCAATACAAGCCAACAATAAAGACGTTGCATCACCAAGCAATACGTAGCTTATGCCGCCAGCAAGCAAAACCAACGCACCCGTGACAGAAATACCACGTACACCGTATTTATCAAAAAGCTTGCCTGAAAGCAGTCCGAAAAAGGCGCCGATAAGCGCACCCGGCAGCATGATGAGTCCCGAGACGGTAGCTGAAGCTTGAAGGGCGTTTTGAATATAGAGCGGGAATAATACGCTTCCTCCAATGAGTACCCCTTCAAGAAACAAAATAATTATCGCAATGATCAAAAATTCCCGATGTCGCAAAACTTGCACCTGCAAAATAGGATTTTTAAGTTTTACCTGACGACGGAAGAATAAAACAATAACAGCGAGACCTACCACAATCAGCACTATGGGCAGTATTGGCGTTGGACTAGAGGTCGAAGTGGAAATACCATAGAGCAAGCACACCATACCTGCCGCAATAAGCACAACCGATAGTCCATCAAACGTAGTGCGGTCAAAACCTTCGAATTTTTTCAGGGCCAAAAGAGCTGCAACTACTACACAAAGAGCTAAGCAAACTACAAGAACAAATTGAGCACGCCAGCCAATACTATCCACCAGGACGCCAGAAACAGAAGGTCCCATTGCGGGAGCAAAACTAATGATCAAGCCGACTAAGCCCATACCAACACCGCGATTTTCTCGCGGGAAAATAAGTAAAATAAGGGCGAACACCATAGGCATTACCACACCAGTTGCGCAAGCCTGCATAACGCGCCCCAGCAACAAAAACGGAAAACTTGGGGCACTCGCGCAAAGGGCAGACCCTGCAGCAAATAGTAGCATTCCGCCGATAAACAACTTACGCGTAGAAAAACGTCCGATCAAATAAGCATTAAGAGGAATAATTACTGCTTCAACTAAAGCGTATCCGCTCGTCAACCATTGAACCGTTGTAGCATTCACATTCAAATGAGACATGATGGTAGGCAACGCAGGTGTCAGTAACGTCTGATTCAACACCACCAAAAATGCTCCAGCGAGCAGTACCGCAATCATAGTAGTTTGCTGGCGCGTAAGACCCATGATTCATTTCCCTTTCAATCACGTCTTCAAAAACAGCTAAAAATGCCTAAAGCACCTTGGTAACCTTAGGTCCTCCATGAGGTTTAGGCTTACGAGCGCTTAAGCTCTCAAGCGTAAAAAAGCTGGATAAGATGCAGGCATTTCAGCCTGTGCCTTATCCAGCTTGTTATCTCTTCTTTGGATAACTCGCCCTCCGTGCAAGCAGTACCTATTCTGTAAGCTTATAGCGATAAGTCAAGGTCGAGTCATAAATCTTACACTTCTTTAAGGTGTTAACGGCTAAAAGGCGTCCGCCAGCGTAAAGATACATCCACTTGCCGTTTGATGAAGCTCCACTTTATTCTTCGCCAAAAGATGACGTAAGTAGGCGGCCATTTCCACCATCAATGTCCAATGAAACGCCACAGGATAATCTTCCCAATGGCGTCTTTTCCCTTGATAGGTGAAATAATAGGTAATTTCAGCAAGTTCATGATGCCCTTGAGATATCACCCGCAGTACATCATTCATGCGTCGTTTATGATGCGCAATAGCATCCTCGCACGCCTCAGTAAGCTCATCGCGATTCATTGGGTCCTTATGTCCCGCAAATACCGTATTTACTGGCAGTGTTTTAAGTCGGCGAATAGATTGAAAATATTCTTCTACTTCATCGCACGCAAAATCGATCGGATACATATTGCTATAGAGCTTATGAATTATCGCATCACCAGAAAACAACAAGCCTTTTTCTTCTTCCCACAAACAAAGCTCATGTCTTTCATGGCCAGGAGTGTGAAGTACTTGAAATTGATAGTCCCCCACGCACAAACTATCCCCGTCGCTAAGACAGACTGTTTCTATGTCAGTATTTACGCAATAAGACGCAGCTTTTAAATCCCGAAGTGCCTCAATGTGTTTTCCCCGCTTCGCCTCAAACCGTTTCAGAAACGGAAAAAATGTCTCAAATCGCTTTCTATTTTCTTCTCGATGCTGCATTCCTGGCTTCTAGCCTACTTCAAATGAAACAAAGCTGCCCCTACAAAATAAGAATATCTACTATGCACGTTCGAAATACTTCCCAAGCGCTCAATTACTTCTACCAAAAAGCAACTTACCAAGCTGCTTTTTGATGAACTAAAGCATGAAGAATAACTAAATCCTTTTCCTTATCGTAGGTATACACAATATCAAAAGGATTAACGGGAGTAATCCGAACACTGTCTCCCTATTTCTCTAAAAGAGATCTAGGGACAATTTTGGCACTGATATCAGGCATTTCATCTAGCATTAATGAGCAACCGAGGTATCTCCAGGTTCAAAAGTCGGTGCTACTGCTTCAACCAAAACATCACCCACTGAAGACATTGAACGTGGATAAGAAATACTCATAGTTGCAATGCTTCCTGAGCCCACATACTCCTTCGTGTATATAACGCGTCCATTAGCTTCGTATGAATATACATACCAAGTATCACCCGATGCGGTGTATCCTTCAATTCCAACGGTTTCCACTAAGCTCGAGAAACGCTCATCGAGCGTCTCTCCCGCAGAATTGTTATTCCCCCATACATCGATTCTAATTTCGTCATCGTTGTTATCTTCGATGGTAATCCCTGATCCATTTTCTGAAACATAGGGAACAAGATAGTAATTAGGATACGCAATGCTATAACCAAAACGCCCATTGGTATAGAGGGTATAACCTTCAATTGAGGATTCGTTATACGCATCAGAAGCTGTGCCGCTCTGTGAACTACTTTCTGAAGCGTCGGCATCACTTGCGGTATCTTGAGAAGAAGATTGACCAGAATTTTGATCTTGAGACTGATCTTGAGACTGAGTTCGATCAATAACGGTAGTTTTTGTTTCACTTTCGGTCGGTGTCGAATTATCCTGCGACTGATTAGGCAGCAAGAAAACGAGGGCGATTATCACCAACACGATAATTACTACTGCCCCAATCGCAATACCAATCTTGGCATTTCTAGAAAGTGGAGTCCTTTTGCTCGAGGCAGAAGTTACTGGTGCATTTTCAGAAGAAGCAGCACCCGAAGTATTCAAAGGCACGGTTTTCTCAAAAGAATTCCCTGCAGATTCATTCATTTGGCTTTCAATCGGTGCACCACAATGATTGCAAAAACGCGCACCTGGCTCTATTTCTTTTCCGCATGCCGTACAATACATTGTTTATTCCTCACTTGCCTGCTCGGGATCAGAGCTTTCCCGTAACGTGAATTCCCATGAACAAGAACAGGTTTCATCGGTTACATCTGGATAACAGCTCAAGCAGCGGCACTCAATTCGATCATCGATCGCTGATGCAAAACAGCTATACTCATAAATCGCTGCAAGCTTACAAGGGTGATATTCCATACCCTTTCGAGAGCGCGCCGACTGCACACGACAATCTATCACACGATTAACAACGCGTCCCTCTTCTTCGATCACCTCACAAGTATTTGCACGATCTACAATATGAAGAGGCAACGCCTTGGCCAAGCCTTCCAAACCTGGATGCTCGCCCAGCCCCAGAAACTTTTTAATACGACGTGCCTCTACAGGAGAAAAACGCTTCCATGCTTCCTGATCGTGATACATCGCTTCATCCATGCCAAACTTGCGCTCTACTGACTGAAACCATACCCCGTCAAGAGCCACGCTATCCTTTGCGTCTATTTCCATCAGCTCAAGAAGCTGTTCTTTTGTCATTGATCGAATGGTTTCATTAAGCATAAGATCCCCTAAACGTTCAGTAGAACTACTGCTTTACCGCAAGTTCTAGTCCTTCTTTATAGGCTATGCCCCTAATAATACCCGTTTCACTCATCGGTATTACCAAACTTCGACCAGACAAAATTTCCAATCAGCGAAATCAACGAAACGGCTCAGTCCACTCCATGAGACTGAGCCGCAAAAACTCACAATTTTGAACTACTTCTCTCTATATCGGAAAACTCGATCGTCATCAAAAGCAAATCAACAACCTCATTTGATTAAACAAAAGCCAGCTTTACTCTATTGCGGGCAAACAGTACACCCGCAAGGGCAAGAGCGGTACCTAATCCCGTGTAGAACACTGCAATAAAGATCGAAGGAGCAACTCCCGAAACACGTAAGGCAATTCCACCCGTCATCATAATCGCCATTATGATGAAAGACTTCAAATCAAAGAAGCGCCAAAAATACTGATGTTGATCTTCGTAATTCGTGATCCGATCAGTGTGCTTTTTGGTAAGCCGATAAAAGGTTCCAAACCAAAACACAAGACCCACTACTAACGAAAGTGCCTCGTTAAGAAGATTTGCATATCCTTCCGCATAGGCTTCTAAGCCAATATGCAAGATATTAACTCCAGCCGCTATCCACACCAATGCCGCTATTACCAGTAAGTTATTCTTTTTTACTTGCAGTGGCTTTCTCTTAGACGAAGTGCTTTTCTGCTTTTGGGCAGAGATGGCTCCCTGCTCTGAGTACGTGCTATTCTCTTTATGTAAAGTGTTTGAAAGTCGAAGCATTTGAGATCCTCGTTTCACTCTGAACAACGTTCATCTGAACACTGTTCATTATAGGAGGATCATTGTTAAACTTCACCAAGAAACACATCTTAGAGGAGATTTGCGAGTATATTTCCCTGAACTCTTCATGAAAATGTTCAGAAAGGATCTCATGATCTTATGACAGCAGGACCCGCAAAAATGCGTACAACCATTGTAGATACCGCCTACCACTATGCCTGTGAGCACGGTCTTTCGTCCTTGAGTATTCGCACCATAGCTAAAGAATGCTCGGTTTCGGTAGGAAGTATTTACAATTACTTCCCTGATAAAGCAGCTTTGGTGACAGAGGTCATACTAAAGTTTTGGACCACCATTGCTTTTTCGGAAGAAACTCAAACCTGCCTTAATTACCGCGAAGGAGAGAGTCTTATAACCTTCTGTGAGCGTCTATATTCCACCATGAAACACGCGCTCGAACAATTTAGAAATAACTGGCTTGGTGAGGTATCATCACTCGATGCACGAACACGTCAAAAGGGACGTCAAGCGGAAAACGCTTGTTTCGAGCATATCTATCACAGCTTGGAAAAAGTCATTGTCGCGGACAAATCAATCAACCAACAAAAGCTCTCCGCAATAGGTACTGCCCAACTTGCTTGTTTTATATGGCAAAGTATTTATCAGGCACTTCGAAATAACGACGACTGTTCGACTTTGCTTAAACTTCTAAAGTTCGCTTTGTACTAACGTCGCTACCGAATTACACTAACGCAGCTCTCACACAATCTATGTTCGCGAAACTACAAAATGAGTGCCCTAGCACTTAATCTGCTCTAGGGCACTGTCTCATTTTCTTTCTTTAGAACTATCTCGCTATTCGCTTCGCAGCGCTTCTACAGGGTCTTTTCGACTTGCCGACGAAGAAGGAATTAAACCAGCAATAAAGGTAAGGAACACGCTGATCAACACTAATATCACTGCAGCATTTATAGGCAACAACGCGATATTGGGAACATCAAAGAGTAACTCAATCAAGGCACTTACCGGAATGCAGAGCAGCGCTGTAATTCCCACACCAAGCAAACCTGCAATCAGGCCTTCAATTATAGTTTCAGCATTAAATACGTGAGAGATATCTTTTTTGCTCGCGCCAATAGCACGTAAAATGCCAATTTCTTTGCGACGTTCCAAAACACTGATATACGTTATTACGCCAATCATAATTGAAGAAACAACAAGCGAAATAGAAACAAAAGCTATCAGAACATAACTGATCATATCGACAATAGTGGTAACCGACGACATCAAAGTGCCTACCAGGTCGGTATAGGTAATAACCTTATCTTCCTCGCCATTAGCTTCCATCTGCGTATTGTAGTTATCTAAGATTTCAATGACATGCTCTTTGCTGTCGAAATCGAGTGGATAAATATCGATACCTGCCGGCTCAGATTTATCGGCATAGCCCAGCTCTCGCAAATTGCTGTCATAGGTAGTTTCACCGCCCGTCATCATGGACATCATGAGCTCACCCAAGCTCTCTTCATCCATGTTGACCTGGAACGCTTGCGCCATAGCGTTTGGATCCACCTGCATAGCTGATGCCATATTAGTAGCAAGCTGAGCCATTTGCATTTGCATTGCGCCGCCAAGTTGTTGCTCAAGCGCCGTGCCGAATTGGCTCATTGTTGTTGAAATTGCCTGTGTCATGTATTGCTGAATTGCATTCTGAAGTTGTGTTTGTACTGCAGACTGCAAAGCGGAAGAGATCTGAGACTGAATTTGCAAAGCGACATTACTTCCCAATTGCGCTTCTGTCTGTTGTTTAACTTCATCTCGAATGTTTTCTTCTATGCCACTTACATCAACCGCAGCCGCAATTTTTTCATTTAAGGATTTCTGCACCTCAGAGGAAGACAAGTAGGCGTTTAATGCAGAATCGAAATCTTCATAGTTTCCAACATTTGCTGCATACCAAGGCCAAAAATCTTTCACGGTATTCGTCATAGCTTCAGCAAGTATGCCAGAATCCACTGATACATTTTGATTAAGATCTATGCTTCCCAGATCAAATGACATATTTTCAAGACTACTCATATCTATTGAGCCAGGATCTACTTCAATAGATGAAGCATCAAAAGCAGGAAGCGAACTCATATCGATACTTACATTCGACAAGTCAAGATTCATGTCGCCCAAGCCAGCAGTCAAAGCACTTTCATCTATCTGGAATGCAGCCGATATCGCATTTCCATCAATCGTGAACAAAGAATCCATGCTGAAACTAGAGTTGCCCTGGTCCTCCTCGCCAAATGGCTCACCCGTAAAGACATTTATCGAAGAGTCCGAGAGTTGATCTTGCACGATTTCGCTTTGCGCAGCTTGCTCAATAACATGATCAGTCATTGACGCAGGATAATTGATACCCGCCGACAACATTGAAGCATTTGCGTCCTCTTTAGGCTGAACAATACCGACAATCTTTACATCTTCGCCGTTATTGATCAGATCACGCATATAACTTTCATTGTCAGTCTTATCGCGCCATACGTTATACTCACTGTCGTATTCGTAGTAGTCTGCCGCATTCACCAATTTAAAGGTGACGTTTAAGATCTCATCATAGGTAGGATCAGTTATATCAGTAGGAGCAGTAACCTCTTCTTCGTCAGCAAACTGCTCAACCATAGACTCGAGCTCAGAAGAATCGCGAAGTCCTAAGGTATAGAGCATGAAGTCACTTATGCCCCCATTGCCCGTTAAGACCAATACACACTCATTGTAGTTTTGAGGCCAATGTCCAGCTTTTACCTCATACTGATTCTCATAAAGACTTGGATCGCTTGGCATCTCATAAAACACGTTAGTGCTCATGCTTGCGCTCATAATGCTATTTGAGCTTGTCGTAGAACCTAACCCCAGCGAAGAGAAAGAAGTATCGGGATTTACCTGATGAATTGTTTCAGTATCTGAACTATAAATTTGTGGTGTGATATTGTAGCTGTATTCAATCGTGGAAACATACTGTTCGATACCACTTTGACCACTATCAAAATACGCTTTTAGCGAAGCAAGGTCGTTTGATACCGCACTAGAGAGCATGTTGGTAATCATGTTGATCACCCGCACGGAATTATCGTTTCCTCCTTCCGTGCTTTCGCCGCCATCACTCGCTTCACTTTCCTGAGTGGAAGAATCCGCTTCTTCGCCAGCAACTCCCACCATCATAGAAGTCATGTCAAAGCCCGTACTCTGAATTTGCAAAGGATATTCGGAAAGCGTTTCTTCTTCAACGTTTGCGATGTAGTTATTGACTCCATTTGCAAGTGCCAAAATTGCCGCAATACCAATAATGCCAATTGAACCTGCAAAGGCAGTCATAATGGTGCGACCTTTTTTGGTCATCAAGTTATTAAAGGAAAGGCCAAGAGCGGTCAAAAAACTCATGCGAGTTTTGCGAATAGGCTTATCTGATAGGTGCATCTCATCTTCAGTAGGCTCAAAAGGATCAGTATCCGAAGTGATAACACCATCAGTCAGATTTACAATGCGAGTTGCATATTGCTGCGCCAATTCAGGATTGTGGGTAACCATAACCACTAAGCGATCCTTAGCGATTTGGGTAAGCAAATCCATGATCTGCACGCTCGTTTTAGAATCGAGAGCGCCTGTTGGTTCGTCTGCAAGTAAGATTTCCGGGTCGTTAATCAACGCACGAGCAATAGCAACACGTTGCATTTGACCACCAGAAAGCTGACTGGGTTTCTTATTGATATGCTCGCCCAGACCCACTTCCTCAAGTGCCTTTTTAGCGCGCTCTTGACGCTCCTCTTTAGAAACACCCGACAGTGTAAGTGCCAATTCGACATTAGCCAAAATGGTTTGATGAGGAATTAAGTTGTAACTTTGAAATACAAAACCGACTCGATTATTACGAAAGGTGTCCCAATCGCGATCTTTGTATTCTTTAGTAGAAATACCATCAATAATTAGATCGCCTGAATCATAGTGATCCAAGCCACCTACAATATTCAATAAGGTAGTTTTACCTGATCCTGAAGGACCAAGAATTGCCACGAATTCGCTATCGCGAAACGCGACAGAAATATCATTTAACGCAACCTGTGTAAAATCGCCCGTAGTGTATGACTTTCGAATATGCTGCAGTTGTAGCATACAGGGCCTTCCCTCGTGATTCATTTGCTAACCAGTAACATAAATGCATTGCTTAACGCTTTATTTCCAAAAGAGTTTTAGATAATTCTCTTTTTAATAGCATTTAGCAACATAATGACAGAATTAGTCTATTTTGCTTTCAGTTGTAAAAAAACTAACATCATTTTCGTTAATGTCTCATCACTTCTTTAATAAGTGTTGGAATAAAAAGCAGCAAGCCTAGATACCCCTCCCCTCATAGAGTCAATCCTTTTGAAACACCTTTCATCGAGTGTTTTTCAAGGGGCCTTCAATGGTATCAATTTGGATTTTGACTGCTGATTTGTATTTCTGAAATACCTGCAAGAGCTATATAAGCTTATCACCTGTGTATATAGGTAATTCTTTGGGTCATATTGGACCTAAGTATTTCCGTCTTTGTTCAATTTTTCTTACTGTCGTTTCAGAAGAGCAAACGAGGGAGTTTGCCTTGATCAGAAAGGGGAAATTATGGCAAGTTATTTCCACGAGATTGATCCAACACAGTTCAAGCGTTACTGGCTTGATGTATCTTACGCGGATCATGATCCACGCCAGAAAATGGATATCTGGCTTCCCGACGAAGGCGATGGTCCGTTCCCGCTTATCGTGTTCGTCCATGGCGGTGGCTGGGTCGGCGGCGATAAGCGCGAGAATACCATGCCGGGAGCTTTTAAGGTTATGTCTCAAGGTTACGCCTTAGCCTGCATAGAATATCGCATTGCTCCAGCTGCAGTTTGGCCCGATCCACTCTATGATGTACGTGCTGCAATTCGCTTCTTGCGAGCACATGCAGAAGAGTTCAAACTCAAAACCGACAAAATTGCTGCATGGGGTAATTCCGCAGGCGGCCACATTCTGAATATGGTTGCTGCTTTAGGTGGTCGTCCAATCATGAAAGGCGCTAAGCTTGGATTGCCCGATGTTGATGACTCTATTCAATGCCTTGTTAATCTGTATTCTCCAAGCGACATGTATCAAATCGACTTATGTAATCGTCTTTCTGAAGATGCTGTCAAAGACGCAACGGGCGGAACCGATACCGCCGATGACGCAGGTGAAGGAATGAAGTTTCCTCATAATTTGATTATGGGATTCAAGAATAGCCGAAATCGCGAAGCGGCAGCTTTCGGTAGTCCAATCAACTTTGTTACCAAGGATTTTCCACCTGCATACTTTATGCACGGCATTCAGGATCCTATCGTTCCGTACACCCAATCAGTAGCCATGACGAATATGATCAATGAAACCTGTGGCGAACCTCGTGCGAAGTTCGAGCTCTTCCCTGAAGCAGTTCATGGCGACCCAATAATGAAAACCGATGAAGCAGTAAACAAGATTCTTGACTTTATCGATAGTGTCATTTGGGATGGCCCTCACGCACGTACCCCTTTACCAAAAGAAATCCGTACGATTCAATCCGATAACAACACGGGCGATTCGTTCGAAAATTAGGACGTGATACCTATGACTGAATCCGTAAAAACAAATCTTGTAGAAAAGGGCTTTGGAAGTTACTTCCCTATTATTCTTGCATTATGCGTCGTACTCGGCCTTCCTTCTGCAATGCTTATTAATACTGCAAGTATTTTCTATCCAGTAATCTCTGAAGACTTTGGAGTAGCAACTGCTGCAGTAAGCGCCTGGATGTCGTTATGCTTACTCTCTTGCGCAATCTTTTCACCTATCATTGGTAGATGGATGGAAAAATATGATATTCGTATACTGATGGTTGCGTCTATTGTTGTTGAAGTGTGCGCATTCTTGATTTTTTCAATCGCAACTGAGCCTTGGATGCTTTGGATTGTTGGTTTCATTGCAGGCATTCCTAATACTATCTTAATGGGTATGTCATCCTCGGTTCTTATCAATCGTTGGTTCCGTCGTCATGTAGGTCTGCTCATCGGTATTTGTACCGCTTTTGCTGGCTTAGGAGCTGCAATCTTTTTGGTAATTGGCCAATCTCTTATTGACTCCATCGGATGGCGTTTCACCTATGATGTATGGGCAGCTATTTCTCTGATCGTTGCAGTCCCTGTTGTTCTGATTTGCGTACGTAACAATCCATCTGATCGCGGTATGCTTCCTTTTGGCACAGCATGGGCGATAGAACGTTCTGGTGGAAAAGAACACGAAGTAATTAACCCTCCTAGCGTTGATCCTAAAGTAGGTACTCGAAGCATCGTATTCGTACTCGTAGTTTTATTCGGCTTCTTAGTAAGCTTCATTTGTCAAATCAATGGTTATTTTCCAAAGTATGTTAATTGGATTGATGAACAATCTCTTGCTGGAGCTGCCACGAGCGCATTTATTTCGGGTGCTCTACTCGCTTCCGTCTGCCAAGTTGGTAGCGCTTTAGGCAAAATAGGCCTAGGTGTATTCACCGACTTTTCCGTTGGAAAAGCAATTACCATCCTTTCTGGTGCGGGCATTATTGGAGTTATTTGCATTTGGGGCTTTCCATCAACTCCACTTATGCCGGTAGGCGGATTGATTTTCGGTCTGTTTATTGCAGGCGTATTGGTTTTGTCACCAATGCTTATTCGTCGTGTATTTGGAGAAGGTAAGAATTATCCGGTATTTTTTGGACGTGCAGGATTTTTTACTCAGCTCGGCGGATCTGCCGCAAACCTAGTTTGGCCTATTCTTGCCGACAGTGCTTGGGGATTTAATGCTGTTTTCGGTGTAGCATTAGTTGGCATTGTAGTAGTTTTAGTTATTGGTCTTGCTGCCTACAGCATGCGCGATAAACTTCCTCGAACTCAGTAAGCACATACCCCCTCTCAATACTTGATGACTTTAGTTTTCCTCCTCAATTGAATTAAAGTTGTCCAAATCTAATCGCCATATCTGCTTTTATTCAACGCGGATATGGCGATTTTGAAGTTTCTAAAATACGAATCCCCAGATGAAACCAAGAAACGCAAAAATAGACAAATAGCAAATCTTATCGTGGTTTGCTTCGAATCGAGGGGTCTTTATGGAATTACGTCAACTTGAATATTTTCTCGCTATAGCTAAAAGCGAAAACATGACACAAGCAGCAAAACTTATTCATGTTTCACAACCCACCTTAAGCACTACTTTGCGAGATTTAGAACGCGAATTAGGATTTTCTCTTTTTAATCGAACAGGCAAGCGACTTGAACTCAACGACAGCGGTCGTTATTACGCTAAGCGCGTTCAAGAAGCTCTAGGTATCTTAGAAGAAGCACAAAAAACAGCCTGCGATAATGCTCACGCCCGAGAACGTATAGTGAATTGTGCGGTAGAAATTCCTGTTGGCCATGCAGGTGAATTACTCCGTACTTTTTATGACCAACATCCCGATATTCTGGTACGCATGGGATATCCCGATTCCAGCACATTTTCGCAGCAAGTTATCGACATAAAACTCTTTGGTTCACAGCTCAAGCTCAACGAAGAAAACACGATACTTTTAGGTAAGGAACAATACGTTGCTATTCTTCCTTCCAATCATCCCCTAGCAAACAAACCTCATTTCAAGCTGAGTATGCTAAGTAACGAAGAGTTTATCCTTACCAATCCAAGCGATTTAAGAACTACCGTTACTGATATGTGTCATGAAGCTGGATTTGAACCAAATATTGTTGCTGAAACCCAGCTTTACAGCGAAGCGTTAAGCCTTGTTGAATCAGGAATCGGATGCACTATAGGCACTACTTTTACCTGGCTTGGCCATCACCATTTCAATATTGCAGTAAAGGTTTGCGAAGATGTGCACCGTTATCGATATCTCTATGCCAACTTAAATAGCGATATCGAACCATCGCAGGCGACCAAAACGTTTATAGAGTTTCTAAAATCTTACTCTAAAGAAATTACTCAATCATATGAAGATGAATAGGGTTCGCTACAAACAGTAGATCTGCTATTAATTTCTTCCTTAAGCTAGATATATTTAGAACACGTCCTTTTTAAAGCTCGCACTATTCGCCGAAGAATACCAAACGTATTTCTTTTTCTTTTTCACTCGTAGCTTTAGAAGAAACAACGAGTGACCCAACCACCATACAAAGCAGTGAAATTGTTATACCGATGACTATTTGGTGAAGTCCAAAGAAGGTTATTCCCGCTGCCATGGTTCCACAATAAGCGAGCGTTCCGCCCACCATCGAACATAGTGCACCGATTTTGTTAGCCTTCTTCCAGAAGAGTCCCATAACCAATACCCAACAAAACGCAGTTTCAAGACCACCAAATGCAAACATGTTTATTTTCCAAATCACATCAGGTGGAACAACAGACAATACGAATACAATAACTCCTACAACAAAAGTGAAGACCTGACTATATCGAGCCACCTGCTTACCACTTGGAACGTCATTTTTCTCTTCACGATAATGCAAGTACATATCTTTAATGATCGAAGAAGACGAAAAGATCAATAGTGACGCAACAGTCGAAATAGAAGCAGCAACTGGACCAATAATTGCAACACCTGCCAACCAAGGAGGCAACGACTGCACAATAGCGAGTGGAATTATATTATCAACGCTGTTGCCATAAGCCGAAAGATCAGCCGGAAGTATACCTTTCGCCAAAACGCCTAACGCAGTTACTCCAATCATCATTGCACCGATAATAATGGTGCCAATAATCATTGCCTGGCGTAAGGATTTAGAGTCTTTGTACCCCATGCATCGAACCACTGACTGTGGAAGACAGAAGGTAAATACACCAACCAACAACCACTGGGTGAAATATAGTCCAATAGGCATATCGCCGCCACCTAAAGGATCTAGCAGCTGAGGATTGTGCGTTTGAAGGTTTTCCATAATGTTGGTATATCCACCGCCAGCATTTAAAATGCCACCCGCTAGAACAAAAATACCCACAATCATTGCAATACCGCAAAGGGTATCAACAAAAGCAACACCTCTAAATCCACCTAATGCCGTAAAGAGAATTGCCGCAATTCCAAAAATAGCGAGGCCAACTTCATAAGAATATCCTGTTACCGCCTCGAATAGTTTTGCACCACCAACAAATTGCGCAACCATTGTTGCACCAAAAAACAGCACGATAACAATAGCTGAGATATTAGCTAATGCGTTGGATTGATACCGCGCACGAATTACATCAATGACGGTAATTGCGCCAAGCTTACGAGAAACTAAAGCCATTTTTTTACCCATAATGCCATAGAGCAAAAACAGCGCAGTAACTTGGATAGTTGCCATATATACCCAACCAAAGCCCACATTCCAAGCCTGGCCAGGACCGCCCACAAATGAACTTACCGAACCATAGGTGGCAATCGTAGTCATTGCCAGAACAAAAGCTCCCAAGCTTCGACTACCAATAAAGTACTCAGAAACAAAACCTGTTTCTCTGCGCTTTCGAGACTGATAACGAACAAAAAAAGTAATTCCTAAGCCTAGAAGCAAAAACAGCGCAACAGGGATAAGGGTAGCGGGATTTCCATTCATTAGTTAGCACGCTCCTCTCTCTCGACGTGAGAGGAAGCTGAAACCTCTACAGAGCCTTGTAACGAAGTGCTGGGCTTTACGGGATTTAAAGCCTCATCAGTAAGACCAGAATCATCAGAGTCGTCATCTAATTCAATATCCTTGAATACATATTTACTCATAATGACTGCGGCAATAATCGCAAAAATCCAAGTTCCAAAACACCCCGTGATAATCCATAAAGGAGTGTTAAAGATTGTGATATTAAACTGAGCTACTCCGAAGCCCGAGATAATCCAAACAAGCACAGTAAGAAACAGTGCAACAACGGCACTTTTCGCTTCCTTATTTGCTTGTTGAAGCTTGTCTTTATACGTCATAGCAACCTTTTCAAAAACAGAATTAGGGAAAGAACGTCAGACTATCAATTACTTACAATGATTTTCGCCTGATAGGTAGGCGCACGCCCATAAGAAAATCGAAAGAATTATACCGCGCAACAATTCAAAATATCCCAAAAAGAAAAGATCGTATCCGTAATACTCCACGCTTCGAAGGTAAACGGAAAATTTGCAAAATAACATTGATAACAAAGAGCTCAGCGATAATGCTTGATTGTTTTGGTGTGAAAATTATCTTAGAAAAGTATTACCGCAGAAAAATACATATATAAACAGATAGCGCCCTGCATGAGCAGAACGACCTATCCTCCCACGGACTACACCG